>Ga0007882_10000026_pt1 | contig 85952 bp, 79 predicted proteins | sample CryBogCBH12Aug01_FD_71195 | JGI IMG/M metagenome (GOLD analysis project Ga0007882, IMG submission 71195) | Freshwater microbial communities from Crystal Bog, Wisconsin, USA - CBH12Aug09.1 | ecosystem: Environmental > Aquatic > Freshwater > Lake | place: Crystal Bog, Wisconsin, USA | collected... | reverse complement strand
GTCTCTCCCATGGGCTGAGAGGGCTCGGCGGCGTAGAGGTGGCCGGGGAAGAGCACCGTCTGGTCGCTCACGACCGACAGGCGCTCGGTGAGGGTCCGATACATCTCCTCAGGGTCACTTCCCGGGAGATCGGTCCGACCGCAACCTTCTAAGAACAAGGTGTCGCCTGAGACCAGGCAGTCCTCGACGAGGAGGCACTGGCTGCCTGGGGTGTGCCCCGGGGTGTGGATGCAGGTGATAGCAATTTCTCCGACGGTCACGACGTCGCCTGGGGCATGAGCCACGAGTTCAGAAGTCACGCCCGTCGTGCGAGCCACCCACGGTTCTTCGTCTCGCTGGACGTGAATGGGGACGTCGACGATCTCCAAGAGCTCGGTGATGCCGGCGATCTGGTGGCCGAAGAGCGAGCCCCCGACGTGGTCGGCGTGGTAGTGGGTGGCGAGGGCGCCAACGACCTCCATGCCCTCACCTCGGATGACGTCCACGAGATCCGAGACGGCGTAGGCGGGGTCGACGATGACCGCTTCTTTGGTCACGGTGTCGCCGATGACGTAGGCGAAGTTCACCATCTGGCGAGCGATGGGGTCCCCGACAGCGAAGTCCCGGCCAGCCAGGAGTTGACGGAAGTAGAGCCGGTCGCTGCTCACGAGAGGATCTCCCCGGTCTCAGGGTCAGCAGCGATGGCCAAGAGCGCAGGGGCGAGTTCTTCAACCCGGAGCGTCGTTGCCTTGATGCGGCGGTCGAGCTCGGTGGCGAGCTCGGTGGCCCGGGTGAGCTGGGCCACGACCTGGTCGAGGTCCAAGTCGCCGTCTTCGAAGGCAGCGACGATGGCGTCGAGTTCTCGACGAGCCGCCGTCGAGCTCAGGTCGCTGGCGGGTTGGGGTTCAGACGTCACGACGCCTCCTCAGTGGTCGATAGTTGATGGCCGGTCACCGTTGCCGTCAAGGTTCCGGTGGCGAATTCTGCTGAGATCTCGGTGCCGATGGCGACGGCCTCTGGGGAGCGGACGATGCTCCCGGTCTCGGTGCGGATGATGGCGAAGCCACGACGGAGCTGGGTGTCGGTGGCGCTGGTCTTGGTGAGGCGCACCGCGGTGCCGAGCGAGGTGGCCGCTTCACTGCAGCGTGCACGAGCTGCTCGGACGAGGCGCTGCACGTCGTTGCTCAACCGGAGGTGCTCACGGGCGAGGGCCCCGGAGGCCAAGAGGCCGAGTTGCGAGGTCGCCCGCTCTCGGAGGTGCACGGCATCGTCCACCACGGACTCCGCTGCTCGAAGCACCGCAGCCGCCGAACTCGCGACGGAAGCGGCGACGAGGCTCACGCGCTCGACGATGGCCCCGCCACAGGCGGTTGGGGTGATGTGGGCCCGACCGGCCACGAGGTCGCAGATGGACTCGTCGCCGCTGTGGCCAATGGCGGTCCAGACCGGAACCGTGCTCGCCCCAATGGCTCGGGCCAGGGCTTCGTCGTCGAAGGCGGCGAGGTCGGTCTTGGCGCCCCCACCTCTCGTGATCACGATGAGGTCGACGGGATCAGCGAGTCGCTGAAGCGAGGCCAAGCCTTGGCGCACCGACGCGGCAGAGCGCTCGCCCTGCATGGTGGCGGGGCTCAGAATGACCTGGAAGGCGAAGCCCGATCGTTCGAGCTGGCCGAGGAAGTCGGCGCAGCCTTCGGTGCCGGGACTGGCGATGAGTCCCACTCGGAGAGGCAACTCGGGGACCGGGATCGATGCATTCCTCCCGATGGTGCCGTCTCGGCGGAGGGCGTCGATGAGCTCTTGGCGCTGGAGGGCCATGGCGCCCTGGAGGGCGGTGACGTCGAGCTCGGAGATGACGAAGCCGACCTTGCCTTGGGGCCGGTAGAAGTCGACCGTTCCCTTGAACCGAATGGTCATCCCCGCGGTCAGCGTGATGCCTGCTGCCGCCAGCGTCCGCTGGAGGGGCCCCCAAGTGGACTTCCAGCACTTGCCCCCGAGCACGCTCGGCCGAGGACCTCTCTCCTTCGGGTCGACGAGGTCGAGGTAGCAGTGACCGTTGGAGCCGGAGATCTTCGAGATCTCCCCTTCGACCCAGAGGCCCGACTTGCCGCCGAAGGTGGAGTTGAGGGCAGCGTCGACGCGGTCGTAGAGCTGCGAGATGGAGAGCACCGATGGCGCAGGCGGCTCTTCCGTCACAGGCATGGATCCACCCTACCGAGCCGGACTGGGGACGATCTCAGAGGGTGATGCCATCCACCGAACGGTTGGCCAGGTTCGTGACCCACAGGCGACCAGCGAGGAAGCACATGGCGGTTGGGCCACGCCCGGTGCGGTGCCCACGGTAGATCTTGCCGGTCGACGCCTTCAGGTCCATGACGAGGTTGGTGGCTGAACTGGCCACGAGGACATGGTTCCCCACCGCGGTAATCCCGGTGGTCTTCAGGCCTGCGGTTGGGTAGTAGGCCGAGATGGCTCCACCGGCGAGGTCGAGCACCGCCACGGTGTGGGCAGTTGCGCGGACCACCCAGACCGTCGAGCCAACGAGGGTCATCCCCACCGGAGACTGCCTGACGGCGAAGGTTCCTTGCAGATCCCCAGTTGCTGGGTCGAACTCTTGAACCTCACCTGAGGTGGCGTTGGTGGCCAAGAGATGTCCGGGAACCATGAGGAGTGACGAGAGCCCCGTTCCTCCAGAGGAGAAGGAGCCGATGACGTGGCCGTCGACGGTGCTCGCCACCACGATGGTGTTGGTCGCTGCGTCGGCGATCCAGAGCCGCTTCCCCGACACCACGAGGGCAATTGGGGTCTGGGCGGCGGTGATGAGGAGTTGGCGGTGCCAGGTCTTGGTCGAGTAGCGAGCGACCGTACCGTTGGTCATGGCCACCCAGATGGTCGGACCTGAAGTGAACACCGCAGTCGGCGAGCTCGACAACGGGCGAGTGCCCACGACCCTGGCTGACCCGGCGTTGATGACCGTCAGCGAGTTGGACAGGGTGTTGGCCACGTACAGCGTGGTGCCGGCGCCGGTGATGGCCGAGGGTGCTTCGCCAGCAGGCAGCACCACGTTGACCAGCTTGTGGCTCTTGATCGCACCAGCAGGCGTAGCGAGCAGCGCTCCAGCGAGCACTGGGGCGAGCAGGCACGTCAACCACCGAGTTCTCATGCCACCATCCTACCGAACAGGTGGCGAAATCCACCTGCAGGACTGCCCCGCTTCAGCGCCTTGGTGCGGGCAATGGCACAATGGAGGTGATGGTGAGTTGGCTGGGTGACCGCGGGGAGTGCGAACTCCTTGAGGAAGGTCGGGACTCCACAGAGCAGGATGCTCGCTAACGGCGAGTCGGGGCGACCCGCAGGACAGTGCCACAGAGAACAGACCGCCGATGGCTGGGTAACCAGCACAGGTGAGGGTGAAACGGTGCGGTAAGAGCGCACCAGCAGCTCCGGTGACGGAGTTGGCTCGGTAAACCCCATTCGGAGCAAGGCCAAGTCGGCGTATGGGCTGCTCGCCCGTCAGCAATGGCAACGTCGAGGTGGGCTGCACAGATGGATGGTCACCCAACCCCGCAAGGGGTGGACAGAATCCCGCCTACAGGCCAACTCACCATCACCTGCTCAGCGCAGGTGGGGCTTTCGGAACCTCGAGGTGATCCGCCACGTCTTCGTTGACCGGATCCGGTGCAGGATCGCTCGCTCAGCGGCCAGCACCGCCTCTAGGTGCTGCACCGTGCGCTCGTGATCGGCGATGCGGTTCTGGAGCTCTGTGGCGAGCACGTTGACCTGGCTCTGGAGCTCGTCACGCTCGGCGATCACGGTGGCGAGGCGTGGCTCCCACTCCCCGAATAGCGAGTCGATCGCTCGTGCATGGGGGATGTCGACCGTGAACTTGCGGTCCTTCGGGTGGAAGGACGCAGCCACGAGGCCGTCACCGGAGAAGGACTCGCTCACCGAGTGCTCGGCGATGATGTGGCCGCCGAGCGCGGTGATCGCGGCCACGACGTCGCGGTGCGTCATGGCAGACCCGGAGATGAGGGGGTCGTGCGTCGAGACGAGGAGGAAGCGACAGGCACCGCTGCGGAGGAGCTCAGCACTGGTCTGGAGGAACGTGGTCTCGGCCCCTTGGATGTCGGCCAAGATCACGTCGAACTGGTCCACGCCAGCCAGTGCCAAGAGCTCGCCGAGGCCGTACTGACGCACCTCGTGGAACTGTCCGTCCGAGGCTGCTTGGAACCGGAGCATCTCTCCCGGGTTGGGGCCAACGACACCGTGGAGGAGGGTGCCCTCCATCTCGTTCAGTTCGAAGTTCCGGCGACCAGTGGCGAGGAACGGCTCATCAGGCTCGATGCCAATGACGGCAGCCTCGGGGAAGGCCTGCTTGAACCAGAGGCTGTAGTAGGACCACCAGGCGCCGAGCTCCAGCATCGCCCGGCCGCCACCCTTCTTCTTCTTGGCCAAGCGCTTCACGATGGCGTCGAAGACCACTTCCTCTTGGGGTTCGTGGTGGCCGCGCAGTTCGTTGATCACCTGGCTCTGCCAAGGGCCCAGGTAGCCGTCACGGAGCACCACCACGCCGTTGTGCATGACCTGCACGGGGGCCCCGTCGACCTCGGTGAAGAGGCCGGCGTCGTCGACCTTCTGGATGGACGCGGTGAGATCGGCGGCAACCGTCAGCGCGATTCGGCGCTCCAAGTCGTTGCACAGCGAGCGGGCAGGGTCGTTCGGTGACGTCACGGAGCGAGGTTAGCCCTCGCACCTCCACCGAAAGCGTGGTTTCGACCTCGAGAGTCCTCCGAGGGCCGGCGGTAGGCTGAGGCCATCGTGCAGTGCTCACCCCTCCTCGCCGTTGGCGTCCTGCTATGAGTCGATCGGCGAGCCCCTTCACCTTGAGCGACGACGACCGGCGCCTGCTGTCGACCGCCCCGAAGAGCATGAGCCTGGTCGCGACCGTCGGGCTCCTCCTCGCCGCCATGGCTGTGGCCGTGGCGTTCCAAGCTGCAGCCCTCGGGACCCTCATCGCCGCCATTGTCCACGGGCGATCGCTCGATGGCGCTGCCCTCTGGTTGTTCGTCGGCTCTGTGGCAGCGCTCCTCATCGTCGGCTACCTGGTGGACGCCGTCACGACCCGCTGGGCACGCAGGTCCGGTGATGCGCTCGTGGAGGACGCACTGGCTGCCATGGCTGGTGGTCCAACCGTCTCCCCCGATCGGGTCGGCGGGCTCACCGTCGCCCTCACCAGTGGCCTCGACGGCCTCCAGGGCTACTTCGGCCGCTACCTCCCTGCCCTCCTCCAGTGCGCCATCGTGCCCATTGGGCTCCTCATCTGGATCGCCACCTTGGACCCGATCGCCGGAGCGATCCTGCTGGTGATGGCAGGAGCGCTCCCGGTCGTGATGGCCCGACTCGGGGCCAGCGGTGCGGCGGCATCAGCCAAGCAGTGGCGGAGCCTCCACGCCCTCTCCGCCCGCTACTTCGAGCTCTTAGCTGGCCTCACCACACTCCGTCTCCTCAATCAGGTGGATCGGGCCGAACGAGAGGTCGCCGGGGCAACTGCCTCGTTCAGCACGGCGACCATGGCGGCGCTGCGCATCGCGTTCCGTTCTGCGGTGGCCATGGAGTTCCTCTCAGGCGTCGCCGTTGGCCTCGTGGCCATGGAGCTCGGCTTCGGCTTGCTGTCGGGGCACCATGCACTCGCCACCTCGCTCACCATCGTGCTCGTGGCTGCCGAAGTCTTCGCCCCACTCCGTCGGGTCGGCACCGAGTACCACGCAGCCCGGAGCGCCATCAGCGCAGCGAACGCCATTGCTGACTTCACCAGTCACGGAGAAGGAGACCCGCCACCCCTCGACGCGCACCCAACGCTTGCGCTCCGTGACCTCGTGGTCACCCTCCCCTCAGGCGATGACCTTCCCCCGCTCTCGGGAGAGGTGCGCCCCGGGCTGCCCTTGGAGATCACCGGACCCTCAGGTGTCGGCAAATCCACCACGCTCTCGACCATCCTCGGGCTCCACGCAGCCCGTTCTGGCTCGATCGGCCTGCCGGGGGCGTCAACCGGAGCCATCGCCGCAGCCCCCCAGCAGCCCTTCCTCTTCGCCACCACCCTGGCCGAGAACCTCCGCCTCTTCCGCCCTGAGGCAACCGATCAGGACTTGGCCGATGCCACCGCAGCCGTGGGGCTGACCGACCTCATCGCTGCCCTCCCCGTGGGCCTCGCCACGCAGGTCGGTGACGGTGGGACCTCGTTCTCCGCCGGTGAGCTCCGCAGGATCGGCATCGCTCGAGTGCTCCTCGCAGACCGGCCCGTTGCCGTGCTCGATGAACCCACCGCCAACCTCGACGCCGCCGCTCGGAGCGCGATGCAGGCGGTGCTCGAACACCTCGCTCGCACCCGGTGCTTGGTCGTCGTCCACCACGAGGCAGCACCGATGTTCGCCACCTCCACCACGGTGCACCTCGGCGGTGCATCGTGAGGAGTCGCTCAACCGTGCGCTCCCTCACGGCGGTTGCTGCGCTCCCCCGTCGTCGAGTGCTCGCCGCTGCTGCGCTCTCGGGTGCCACCTCGCTCAGCCACGTCGTCACCATGGCCGCCGTCGGTGGGCTGCTCGCGTGGTCTGCAGCACGGCCAGGACTGGCCGCGGTTGGTGGGCTCCTCATCCTCGTCGAGCTCTTGTCGTTCCTGCGGGCTCCCGTCCGCTTCGCCGATCGCTTGAGCGGTCACCGAGTGGCCTTCGACGCGCTGACCGCCTGGCGTCCGTGGCTGTTCCGGAAACTCATCCCCCTCGCCCCTGCTGGTCTGTGGCGCCGCCGGTCGGGCGACCTGCTGGCTCGAGCCATTGGCGACGTCGACCTCCTCCAAGACCTCTACGTGCGCATCGCCGTGCCCCTTGGCGGTGCGGTGGCGGCGCTCCTCGTGACAGCGATCTGCCTCGGCGTCCTCATTCCACCGCTTGGGCTCCTCACCCTCGTGGCCTCGAGCATTGTCCTGGTGGTCGCCGCACTCGGGCACCGACGTGGCGCTCGGGCCGCAGAAGAGCTCCTCCAGCTGAACGGCGAGTTGGCTGCCACCATCAGCGATGCCCTCCTCGGGGCCGAACTCCTGACCGTCGCTGGGGCCTGGGCACCAACGGTTGCTCGAGTCGTTGACCTCCGTGCACGGGTGGCCACCCTCCACCAGGTGGCCGAACGTGCGGTGGGTCGTCGGCGCCTCGTCGCCCAAGGAGTCGTGGCCGGACTCATCCTCGCTGCGCTGATGCTCGGGGAGCAGTGGCACCGCCATCACGGACTGAGCGGCCCGTGGACCGCTGCCGCGATCTTCGCCGCCATCGCCACCGCCGATGCGGTGGCCACCATTGTTGCTGCAGCGTCTGCAGTCGATCCGGTCCTCGCCGCCGCGAACCGCCTCGTCGAGCTCCCGAGTGGACCAGTCACACCCGACCAGCCGAGGGCCGTTCCGACCACGCCGCACCACCTCGCAATTCAGGACGGGTCCTTCCGCTACCCCGGGGCCACCGTCGACGCCTTCTCCTCGTTCTCCCTCGACGTCGCACCGTCGAGCCGGGTGGCGGTGACCGGACCATCGGGATCGGGCAAGACCTCCGTGCTCCTCGCACTGTGTGGCCTGTGGCCACTGGCGTCGGGCGAACTCACCATTGACGGCCTTCCAGCGACGTCAGTCGACCTCGACCAGTATCGAACGACGCTCGGCGTCCACCTCTCCTCCACCACCCTCTTCGCTGGAACAGTCCGGTCCAACCTCGACGCCATCGGCACCGCCACCACCGAGGAACTCCTCGACCGGCTGGCGTCCCTCGGACTTCCGGCGACGCTCGAATTCCTCGAACGCGAGGTCGGCGAACGAGGTCGGTCGCTCTCTGGCGGTGAGCGTCAACGGTTGAGCGTGCTGCGCGCACTCCTCATGGCCCGTGGAGCCCTCATCCTCGATGAACCAACGGCCGAACTCGATGGTGCATCGGCGTCACTCACCTGGGATGCCATCAGCGACGCTCGCACCACGGTCGTCCTCGCCACCCACGACGCACCGCCCATTCCGAGCGTCACCAGCGTCAGCGTGGCCTCAGTCCAGCGCACCACCAAGTGATTGGCGGAGCTCGTCCAAGGGAGGGGCTGGGTAGTGGCCGCCGGGCCGCCACCCGATCTCGAGCTTCTGGTGGCCAATGCCGCCCGTGGCCCAGAAGTGGCAGGTGTCGTTCAACCACGAGGTGTTGAACAGCACGTCCTTGCCGGCAATCTCTGGTGGCTGGCGCCGAAGTGCGGTCGAAGGAATGGCCTGGATGACCGCCGGACCGAGGGCTCGGGCTAAGAACTCCAAGTGCGAGCAGCCCTTGGCTCGACCGAAGCGCTCCTGGACCGCCTTGGTGAACCCTTGGGCAATCGAGAGGCCGACGAGCCCAGCGAAGGCAGGGGCGATGCCGGGGCACTCGGCATGGGGGTAGTCGAGCATCCGAGCCTCAGCTCGAGAAATCTCAAGGTTGGCCCGTTGCACTTCCAAGCGCAACTGCATGGTGTGGAGCTTGATGGGAGCAGTCTCGCCGTCAGCCCACGGGCGTCGGTCGGTCAAGCGACCGTCGATCTCGAAGGTCGTCGGGGTGTCGTAGACGTCGATGGTGATGGTTCGGGTGTGCGTCGGCACGACGCCCTCGGCGTCAGCAATCCACGGAGTACTCACGATGGCGCCCCTTCGGCAATGTGGTTGTAGCGATGGAGCACCGGAGTGGCACCCCGCCACCCAATGGTGGTCACCGACGCGTTGGACAGGTGCATACGCCACACCACGGCGTCGTCGGTGCCGAGCGCCCAGGCAACGGCGGCCTTGATCGGTGAGACGTGGCTCACGACCACGACGTCCCCATCACGCCGTCGGGCCCCTTCGCCCGGGGTGCCGAACAGCTCCTCGAGTCCGGCTCGCACTCGGGTGCTGCAGGACCGGAGCGACTCTCCGCCCGGCGGGGCGAAGTCGAGGTCGCTCACCCACGCCGCCCAGAACGATACGGGAAGTTCTGCGTTGATGGCCCCATCAGCCTCGCCGTAGTCGAGCTCGATGAAGCGGTCGTCGATGGTGGCCTCGATCTCGGGAACGAGGAGCGCTGCGGTCTCTCGTGCTCGAGACAGTGAACTCGAGCGCACCTCAACCACGGGCCCGAGGAGCGCTGCAGCCACTCTGGCCTGGGTTCGTCCGAGGTCGGTCAGGGGGAACTCGAGTTGCCCAGCCAAGCGACCTTCGCTGTTGGCCGTCGACTGCCCGTGCCGGACGAGGTGGAGCATCTCAGCTGAGCTGACGGTCGCGGATGAGGATGCGCCCGCAGTGCTCACAGGTCGAGACTTCGTCCAGGCCCATGGCGAGCACCCGGTCTCGCTCGACTGCCGACAGCGAGAGCGAGCACCCGTCGCAGCGATCGCCGCGCAGTCGAGCAGCACCGACGGCGCCGTGCTGTTTGCGGATCGCCTCATACTGCCCGAGCAACGCTCCGGGCACGTCGTTGGCCAGCCGATCCCGCTCGGCTCGGCGCTCAATGAGGGCTGCGTCGATGGCCGCCACCGCCTCGCTGCCCCGCGCTCGAATCTCGGCGATGTGGGCGTCGAGCGCTGCTTCTCGCTCGTCGAACTCAGCGAGCGCCGCGTCGAGGGGTTCGAGTTCTTCCAAGAGGAGGAGCTCGTCGTCTTCCAAGGTGGAGCGGAACTCGGCCACCTGGTGGAGCTCGTGGTCCATGGCTTCGAGGTCTCGAGGGGCGACGTTCTGCGCAGCCTTCATCTGCCGCTCGAGTTCGTGCAGGCGGGTCGACTGCTTGGCGATGCGTTCCTCGAGCTCGGCTTGACGCTCGGCCACGAGGTCCCGCTCGGCGGACACCGTCGCTCGCTCGGCCTGCAGCGCTCGCTGCTCAGCAGATGCCGCTTCGAACTCCTGGGCTTCGGGGAGGTTGCCGCGTCGATGGAGGAGTTGGTGGATCTCGGTGTCCACGCCTTGGAGGGCGAGGAGGGCCACCATCGGGTAATCCGGAGCAGTCGCAGAGGCGTCGGTCATCGACTCCAATCTACCGCCCGACTTCTCGCCCGTTCGGCGTGGTGCTCAGTCGGAAATCGCAGCGAAGAGACCAGGCAGGAACGCAGCGAGGGCAGGTTCGGCTCGCTCGAGCGCTGCTGCGGGATCAAACCAGTCGATGACCTGGCTCTCCCCTGCTGGCGGAGCTGGGTCGGCACCGTCTGAGGTGAGGAGGTAGCCGAAGTCGAGGTGGGTGTGGCCACGTGGACCTGGGTGGACATCGACACGAACGAGTCGAGGTCCCGCAACGGGGTGTGCGCAGCTGAGGCCGGTCTCCTCCTCTGCTTCTCGGAGGGCGGCTTCGGGCGGGAACTCTCCCGGTTCCACGTGACCCCCGGGTTGGACCCAGATCTCGAGGCGTCGGTGGAGGAGGAGCACCATGCCCCGGTGCGACACCACGAATCCGGAGGCAGTGATGTGGACGGGATCGGCGTCTTCACTGAAGGGCATGGCGAGGCCAGGCAGCCGCTCGAGCACCGTTGCCGCCGAGGTGCGACAGCGCGCGTCGAAGGGTTCGTAGGCGGCGAGCGTCTCACGAACCCAGGTGCGCATGTCCTCTGGCTCGATCTCGATCACCGCTGCTCCTCCGTCAGGGCAATGATCGACGGGGGAATGGGAATCGTTGGGTCGAAGGACTGCGGCACACCCAGCGCCGAGGTGATGGGGACAACCCCTGCCCAGATCGGTGGGCCGTCGCTTGGTTGGGTGGCGTCGGGAGGACCGACCGACACCTTGGCCACGCACTCATCGAGGGAAACTGCCAACACCACCGTGGCGTTCAGCTCTTGGCGGGTGGGACGAGGGATCTCGGCCGAACGGCCTGGGATCACCCCGTCGACGAGGAGGTCGAGGGCACGCACCTTGTCGGCGCCACTGAGCACGCTCGGTTGCCCCACCACGACGACCGAGCGGAACGCAACGGAGTGCTCGAAGCCAGTGGTGGCGACGAGGAGTCCATCGATGATGGTGAAGGTGCACGACACGAGGTCTGCGGCACGGGCTGACCCCAGCGCGCTGCTCCCCCGGGCGCCGTGGATGAGGAGGGTGTCGCCGTCTCGGACGCCGAAGGTGGGAATGGCCATGGCCACCCCGTCGACGGTGACGGCCAGGTGGCACCACGGCGAGGCGTCAATGATGGCGTCGATCGTGGTGCGGTCGTAGTTCGCCTTCTGGCGTTGCCGCCGAATCGTCGTCCGTGGACCACCACTTCGACGAGCGTGCATGGTCTGATCCTATTCGTCGCCTCCTCTAGCGTGAGGGCCGTGCCCCGCTCCTTCACCGTCGCCAGCGCCAACCTGCACGCCGGCATCGATGGCTGGGGTCGCCCCTTCGACGCCGTGGGCGGCTGCATGTCGCTCGGCGCCGACATCCTCCTCATTCAGGAGAACTGGCGACCCGAGGGTGGAGCCTCGATTGCTGAAGCCATCGCCGAGGGCATGGGAGCGTCGTACCTCGAGACCACCTACGCCACCGGTCGTCGGGGCCATCCCATGCCCGGGGCATCGGACAAGTGGCTGTCGAAGAAGGGGTTCATCGGTCACGACCACTCCCTCTACTTCGACAGCGTCAAGCCGCTCGCACCGAAGCTCGCCGCACGCACCCACTACCGAGACGCTGAACCGGGGAGTTGGGGCACGGCCATCGTGAGCCGATTCCCGATCCTGCGCAGCGAGGTCATCGACCTCCCCTACCTGCGCCGTGATCGCTCGCACCGCCGCCCCCTCATCGCCGAACTCGACGTGGACGGCGTCGTCGTGACGGTGTTCTGCGTGCACATGAGCCACCTCACCTACGGCTCCCCGCTCCACTTCAAGGCGTTCAACGAACTCTTGGAGCAACGCGGTGCTCACAGTGAGGCCACCATCATCGGTGGCGACATGAACAACTGGGGCTGGCCCCTCGTGGCCCAGGTCCGTCACCTCCGCCGAGCGGTCCGCCAGCGCACCTGGCCAGCCTGGCGACCCCACAGCCAACTCGACCACCTCCTCGTGAGCGACGCCGTGGTGGTCGACGCCGCCGGTGCTGGCCCCGACCTCGGCTCGGACCACCTGCCGGTGGTGGCCACCGTCCACCTCGATCCGAACCGTCCGCATCGTCCATCGAACCCCTGAGCCCACCGAGGAGAACCCATGGCTTCCTACCCCTACGCCAACGACGTGCCCATCCACCGGGGGCTCCCTGAAACCGGGACGCCGCGGGGAGAACTCCTCGCCCAACTCGAGATGATGGCCACCACCGAGGACGCTGCCTGGGAGCAGGGCGGGTGCTCAGGCACCATGTACTGCGGCGACCACGACCACTACGACTTCCTCAACGAAGCCTTCGCCAAGTTCAGCCACGTCAACGTCCTCCAGCGCGACATGTGCCCGAGCGCGACCAAGTTCGAAGCCGAGATCATCGCCATGACCTTGGACCTGCTCGGCGGCAGCGGCATCCCGACCGCTGGAGGTCTCGTGACCTCGGGTGGGACGGGGTCGATCACCCACGCCATGCTCGCCTACCGAGAGGCCACCACCGAGCGCACGCGGCGTCCGAACGTCATCAAGCCCGAGACTGCCCACCCCGCCTTCTCCAAGGCCTGTCATCTCTTCGGCATCGAGGTAATCGAAGCTCCCGTCGACCCAGTGACGACGCAGGTCGACCTCGACTTCGTGGCCCGTGCCATTACGAGCGACACCGTTGCCCTCATTGGATCGGCCTGCAACTACGGCTACGGCACCGTGGACCCCATCACCGAGCTCGGCCAGTTGGCCCTCCAGCACGAGATTGGCCTCCACGTCGACGGCTGCCTCGGCGGGTTCATCCTCCCCTTCGGCAGGGCCCGTGGCGAGGACATTCCTGCCTTCGACCTGAGCGTTCCCGGGGTCACGACGATGTCAGCCGACACCCACAAGTACGGCTACGCCCTCAAAGGCACGAGCGTGCTGCTCTTCGCCGACACGCAGCTGCGCAACAGCCAGTACTTCTTCCAGACCGGCTGGTCGGGTGGGAAGTACTGCTCGCCGGGCATGGACGGCTCGCGATCTGGCGGACTCCTCGCCGCCACCTGGGCGGCCATGGTGAGCCTCGGCCGCTCCGGTTACGCCGCCTACGCCGATCGGATCTTCGACACCGCAGCCGCCATGCGAGCAGCAGTGCTCGAGCACGGGGCGCTTCGCCTCATGGGGAACCCGACCTTCCTGTTCTCCTTCACCTCCGACGAGTTCGACGTCTACCACGTGAACGATTTCCTGCGCACCCGTGGGTGGCGGCTCAACGGCCAGCAGTATCCGAACGCCCTCCACATGGCCGTCACCCGCCCCCAGACCCAGCCCGGCGTCGTCGAGCGCTGGCGGACAGACCTCGCCGACGCCGTGGCCTACGCCACCTCCAAAGCAGGCGAGCCCGCCCAGTCCTCCGCCATCTACGGTGGCGTGGCTGGCGGTCTCACCGAGGACGCCGCTATCTTCATTGAAGCAGTCATGGCCGAGATGATGGATGCCCACATGGCCATCCCCGGTGCCATGGCGTGACCGGGTCGGTCTGCCTCGCTATCGACCTCGGCACCGGAGGGCCCAAAGTTGGCCTGGTGACGACCGATGGCACGGTGCTCGACCACCAGGTCCACAGCGTCACCACCACCTTTGGACCTGATGGGTCGGCCACCCAAGACGCCGCTGCGTGGTGGACCATCATCCGCCGAGCCGCTCGTGAGCTCCTCGCTCGCCACCCCGACGCAGCAGCCCGCACGACCGCAGTGGCGATCACCGGACAGTGGGCCTCCACGGTGCCGGTCGACGCCAACGGCACCCCAACTGGTCCGTGCTGGACCTGGCAGGACACCCGAGGCGGTGCCCTCGTCCGAGATCGCGTCGGTGGGCCCATCGCCGGCTATCGCCCCCGAGCCGTCCTTTCCTTCATTCGGCGCAGCGGCGGGGCGCCCTCACTGGTCGGTGCTGACCCCATTGGCCACCTGCTCGGCATCCCCCACGTGAGCCCCGAGGTCGACGCCGCCACCCGGTGGTACATGGAACCGGTCGACTACCTGACCATGGCCTTCACCGGCATCGCCAGCGCCACTCACGCTTCTCGCCAGGGTTCCTGGCTCACCGATACCCGCCACCTCGACCGCTTCACCTACGACGCCACGTTGCTGGCGCGCATCGGGGTTAGCGACGAGAAGCTCCCACCCCTCGTGCCCATCGGCGCCGTGATCGGCACGGTGCTTCCCTCCATCGCTAGCGAGCTCGGCCTCCCGGCAACCTGCGTGGTTATCACCGGCGTCCCCGACCTCCACGCCGCTGCTCTCGGCGCGGCGACGACGGCACCGGGCATTGGCCACCTCGCCCTCTCCACCACCTCGTGGATCTCGGGGGTCACGGGGAAGAAGAAGACCGACATCGCCCACTCCATCGCCACCGTGCCGGGACTCACCAACACCGACTACCTCGTCGTCAACAACCAAGACACCGGGGCCAAGGCTCTCGAGTGGCTCCGCTCCGTGCTGCACCCCGGCGGTGGGGCGTCCTTCGATGACCTGACTGCACTGGCGGCAACAGCTCCCGCAGGATCCGGTGGCGTGCGCTTCACCCCATGGTTGGCCGGGGAGCGATCACCCCTGGAGGACCACCAACTCCGCGGCACGTTCTCGGGGCTGTCGCTGCAGACCGATGCCGCAGCGATGATCAGAGCCGTGCTCGAAGGGGTGGCGGCCAACTCAGCGTGGCTCCTCGGCCACGTGGAGTCCTTCGTAGGTGCACCGTTCTCGGAACTGCGCATGGTCGGCGGTGGAGCGATCTCGCCGCTGTGGTGTCAGATCATGGCCGATACCTGCAACCGAACGGTCGAGCAGGTCCCCGACCCCATGGTGGCGCAACTGCGCGGCATGGCCCACTTGGCCGGCATCGCCCTCGGGGAGTTCACCCTCGCCGACCTCAACCAGCTCCGCCACCGAGGAACGCTGTTCACGCCACGACCCGAAGGCGTCGCTGCCCTCGAACCGGTGGTTGGGGCACTGCCCAAGCGTGCACGCGCCGACCGACGGCTCCGCTGAACTACGACGCGCTCGGCGCCCAGAGGTCCTCGGGTTCCCGACCGAGCGTCTCGGGGAGGAGCACCAAGAGGCCCAAGACCGCCAGCGTCGGAACGAAGGTGACGAGGGCTGCCACCTCGAAGCTCGAGGTGGCATCGACCAGCCACCCGAAGAGCAGCAGGCCGGCCACCGAACCAGCGACACCTGCGGCCAGATTCCACCCGGCAACCGATGCCCGCACTTCGGTCGGGAAGAGCTCGTTCGACAGCGCAGCTCCTGCAGGCGCCAGTGCACCAGCTGCTGCCACCGAGGCGACGTAGCCGAGGAGGAGCATGACGGGTGAGCCGGCGTAGAGGAGGAGGCTCGAGCCCACAAAGGCAACCGATGCCATGGCCACCATGGGACGGCGCCCCACCCGGTCGGCACCGGCCCGGCCGAGGAGGAGACCAACGAGGCCGGTCACACTGGCGGTGATCACCATGGCGGCCGTCAGTGAGGGCGCAGCCTTCACCACGTTGTCGGCGTAGAGGAAGACGTAGCCATTGGCCGGACCCGACGCTGCCGAGACCGAGAAGGTGATGGCCATGACGGTGAGGAGGCGTCGACGCTGGGCAGACTCCACCCGCCCAAGGACTGCGTGGTTCCAGTGGTCGGGTCGGTGCCAGCGCGGCGGCTCGCTGATGCGGTTACGCACGCCGACGACGATGGCGAGGGGGATGAGCGCCAGGGCGAAGACCACTCGGAATCCCCCGGCGTGGGTGAAGGTGGTGTGGACGAGGGCAGCGGTTCCCGCGCCGAGGCCGTAGCCGCCGGTGATGAGCGCCAGTGCCCCGGCCCGAGTGGTCGTTGAGCTGAGCTCGGCTCCGGCCACGTGGGCAATGGACACCGCAGCCGACAGCAGCGGTCGCCCGAGGGCGAAGATGATGACGAAGAACCAGTAGGAGGGGCTGAGGGCGGCCACCACGGTGCAGCACAGTCCGAGGCCGCAGTACCAGAGCAGCGTCCTCCGTCGTCCGAACCGATCGGCCAAGACCGCGAGCGGCAGGCCACCGAGGGCAGCAATCCGCAAGATGGCGAGGCCGAGGCCGAGCACCGATCCCGACAAGCCCATCTGCTCGGCAACGCTCTGCCCATGCGTCGCGTGACCGAAGGCCTTGGCAACTTCACCGAGCGCTGCGACCGCCCCGAACGAACCGAACCCGGACGCGAAGGCCAAGAGGGCGAGCACCACGATCGGAGCGTCTCTCCACGACGCGTTGGCGCCCGGCGGTTCGGCGTGCTCCACTCAGACCACCACGACAACCTTGCCGGTGTTGCCTCCCGTGAAGAGCAGGTTGAGGGCCTCTGGTGCGTGCTCAAGTCCGTGGACCAGGTGCTCGCGGTGCTTGAGCTTGCCCTCGAGCACCCAGGTGAGGAGCGCCCCTTGGGCCTCGCCGTAGCGCTTGGCGTAGTCCAAGATGATGAAGCCCTCCATGCGACCTCGACGGGTGATGAGGTTCAGGTAGTTCGACGGACCAGACGGTCGACCCGGCGTCGTATACGACGAGATGCCACCGCAGAGCACGATGCGCCCCTTGAGGGCGAGTTGGGCCAGCACGATGTCGAGGAGCTCGCCGCCGACGTTGTCGAAGTAGAGGTCGACGCCCTTCGGCGCGGCCGCCTTGAGGGCTGCCCGCACGTCGTCGGTGCGGTAGTTGATGGCCACGTCGTAGCCGAGTTCGTCCACGAGCAGGGCGCACTTCTCATCCGTACCGGCGAGACCAATCACCGTGCCCGCCCCACTGGCCTTGGCGATCTGGCCAACGGTGGAACCCGTGGCACCGGCTGCTCCTGAGACCACCACAGTGTCACCGGGACGAAGGTTGCCAACTTCTAAGAGCCCGAAGTAGGCGGTGAGCCCTGTGACGCCGAGGACGTTGATGGCGAGGAGTGGGTCGACGCCCTCGGGCACAACGGTCATCCCGGCTTGACCCTCACCGGCGACGGCGTAGCGCTGCCAGCCAACGGTGCCGAAGACCGTGTCGCCGACGCGGTAGCGATCTGACTTGGACTCGATGATGGTGCCGATGCCGCCGCTGCGCACGACGTCACCAATCCCAATGGGGGGAAGGTAGCCCGGTGCGTCATCCATCCAGGTGCGAATGGTGGGGTCAATCGAGAGCCACCCCACCTGCACCAGCGCTTCTCCGTCGGCAATCTCAGGGATGGGCGCAGTCTCGAGGCGGCAGGTCTGCGGTTCGATGATCGTCGTTGGGCGCTCTGCGAGGACGACGAGTTCATTCATGGCGGTCATTGGGGGATCCTCTCGTTCCCCTCCATCGTCGCAGATACGCCACACCTCGTGGACGCGTCACCGGAGCCCATCCTCGAGGTTGGCTAGATTGGCGACAGCGAACCGAGGGGGAACCATGCTCGACACCATTATTCGGGGCGGACTCGTCATCGACGGAACGGGATCGGCGCCAACGGTGGCCGATATCGGCATCCGTGATGGTCGAATCGTGGCCGTCGGGACGGTCACCGAAGAGGCGACCGAGACCATCGACGCAACGGGCCTGATGGTCATGCCAGGCGTCGTCGACCCCCACACCCACTACGATGCCCAGCTCTTCTGGGATCCCTCTGCGTCACCGTCCAACCTCCACGGCGTGACCACCATCATCGCTGGCAACTGCGGGTTCACCTTGGCTCCCGTTCGCCCCGAAGACACCACCTACATCTCCGAGATGATGGCCAAGGTTGAAGGTATGCCGCTCGTCGCGCTGGCCGAGGGCGTGCCGTGGAACTGGGAGACGTTCGGGGAGTACTTGGACGCCCTGCAAGGCCGTCTCGGGGTGAACGCTGGGTTCCTCGTTGGCCACTGCGCCATCCGTCGCATGGTCATGGGCGCTGAACGAGGTGAGCAGGTCGCAACCGACGAGGAGATCGACCAGATGGTCGCCCTGCTGCGCTCCTCGATCGAAGCAGGTGGCCTCGGCTTCTCGTCCAGTCAGTCACGCACGCACTCCGACGGCGATGGCAAGGCCATCACCTCGCGCTTCGCCGATCGCCGCGAGATGCTGGCCTTCGCCCGTGAGGTTGAGGCCCACGAAGGCACCACGCTCGAGTACATCACGAGCGGCTGCCTCGATGGCCTCTCCGAGGAGGAGAAGGAGCTCATGGCCGACATGACGGCCACTGCCAACCGTCCCCTCAACTGGAACCTCTTGACGGTCGACGCACGAGACCCGGAGAAGACCGAGCACCAGCTCGAAGTCTCCGACCGCGCTGCAGCTCGTGGTGGCAAGATCGTGGCCCTCACCATGCCGACGCTCGTGCCGATGAACATGAGCTTCAAGAATCACTGCGCCCTCTTCCTCATCCCCGGGTGGGGCCCGATCATGGGGCTCCCCCTCGAGTGGCGCGTCGAGGCACTCAAGAGCCCTGGTGTTCGAGCCAAGCTGAACGAGTGCGCCAAGTCCAAAGATGCCGGGGTCTTCCGTCGACTCTCAGGCTGGGGTAGCTACATCATCGGCGACACCTTCTCCGAGGCGAACGCGGGACTTGAGTGGCGTGAGGTTGGCGAAATTGCCCAAGAACGTGGCGCTGACCCCTTCGACACCCTGCTCGACATCGTGATCGCCGACGATCTGCGGACAGTCATCTGGCCAAAGCCCACCGACGGTGATGACGCAACGTGGATGATGCGCGCGAATGCGTGGGCGGACCCCCGAGCCATGGTCGGTGGATCCGATGCCGGCGCCCACCTCGACCGTATGTGTGGTTCGAACTACCCAACGGCCTTCCTCGCCGACTGCCTCCGCGGACGAAAGCTCATTCCCGTTGAGACGGCCGTCATGATGATGACCAAGCAGCCCGCGGAGCTCTTCGGCCTTCGTGACCGTGGCACCATTGCGGCGAACCGCGCCGCTGACCTGTTCATCTTCGATCCACGGACCGTGGACTCCGCACCAGCTCGAATGGTTGATGACCTTCCCGGCAACAGCCCCCGCCTCGTGGCGTCATCGACGGGCGTTGCTCGGGTCATGGTGAACGGGGTGACCATCGTTGAAGACGGTGCCTCGACGGGGACTCTTCCTGGAACCTTGCTGCGCTCAGGACGCGACACCTACTCGGTGACCACGAGGTAGGTCTCGCCGCATTGGCGAGCGAATCAGTACGCAGAACTGCCCACCCTTGCGGGTGGGCAGTTCTGCATGCAACCGAGCGTGCTCGGCCTAGGCGAAGGAGATCGTGGCCGAGGCGAGGAGGACGAGGGCGATGATGACGAAGGCGCCCAAACCCTTCCAGACGGGGTGCGGTCCCCACGGCTTTCCGGGGAACTTCGCCATTGATGCCAAGACGAACAGCATGAGCGCCACGATGATGAAGATCGACGCGGTGAGCTCTTGGGCGCTGTGAATGCCCTTGGTGATGAAGTAGCGAGCGGACAACTGTCCAATCAGGATCACCATCACGATGCGGGTCACGCCAACCGGCGCAATGCGGTGGAGCCACGTCACGCTCGGGAACTCGGTCTCAATCTCTTCGATGATCAGCATCAGTGCGTAGGCACCGGTGATCACCCAGAGCTGCCAGCAGAACCCAATGGCCGTCGAAAGACATCCAACGACGATCGCCCCTTGGACGAAGATCTCGAAGAAGAGCGTGAGTACATGTCCGCGGTGTGGGAGGTGCTTTGGCTCCACGACCGCCATCCGACGGGGGAACCACTCTCGCGTTCCCGTCTCGAGCAACTGTCGAACCGGCACGATGATCAGCGCCACGAGCCACATGTGGTGCTCGTACTCGGCAATGGGTAACGCAACCCCAGACACGATGGGCATGATGAGGACGAACTTGCCGAAGATGAACGCGGTGATGACCACTTGGACGACGTAGTCACCAATGAAGTGCCACATGCGGTCAAATCCCTTGCGATCCAAGTGGCGCTGCAGGGGTCGAAGGCGTCTACTGATCTGCGGACCAGGAATCCACATACTTCCGAGTACGAAAATGGTGACTGCTTGGTGCACCGTTGCGATGTTGCCGCTGAAGAGCGCAGCAGAGAAAATCGGTGCCATCGCCATGACGCCGGCGAACGGATTGAGAACGGCCAGCGCTGAAATCGTCGCCATGAGCGCAAAGGTCGGCGGAAGCGCCTCACCGTGCACCTGCAACGCAGCCAAAATGCCCGCGACGAGTCCCGCCAACGGAATGAGGAACGAGAGGTTCCCAAACATCGCTTGGGACCAATTCCCATCGATGATGGGGAGAGCGAACATCTTGGAGAACCGGGACGCCAGCGCCGGCACGCGGTAGTAGAACTCATCGCCAGCTCGATATCCGGCGAGTCGCCAGAGCCAGCCACGATCGCCGGCGCCTTCCTCGACGAGGCGGACGTGCTCGATTCGGCGCGCCTCGGTCTTGCCGTCATCGGGCGCATCTGGAATATGAGCGAGCAGATGCTCGGACCCGTAGGGGCCTTCTCCACCTGTTGGCGTTCCGAAGCTCATCGGCCCACCCCGGCAACCATTGAACCGTTACACATCGCCATCTACCGGAGCACTTTCATCACCGTCATCCGCCGTCCGCTCTGGCTTGGCAGCATCGGCTCCTTCACCAGCGACATCGGAACCTTCAGCACCAGCTTCTCCGCCACCCTCGTCGAGCGGTTGTTCGCCAGAAATGTCGGAGCTCTCAGATCCAACCTCCGCGCCACCCTCGTCGAGCGGCTGTTCGCCAGCGATGTCAGAACTCTCAGATCCAACCTCCGCGCCACCCTCGTCGAGCGGTTGTTCTCCAGCGACCTCGGCACCTCCAGCTCCCGCTTCTTCGCCACCTTCATCAAGGGGTTGCTGCGCAGATCCTCCAGCACTACCGGCGCCGGAGCTCTCGCCACCTTCATCAACGGGCTCGACGGGCTCAGGGGCTTCGCCGCGTTCGCCGCCGCCGTCGCCGCCGCCTTCACCGCCACCAGTTGGGACACTGCCGCCGATTGCTCCAGCGGCCCCTGCACCAGCAGCAGCGGCTGCTGCCACCGCGGCGACGATGGACACCGCAGTGGTCACGGTCTTCGCAGCCTGAGCTGGTGTTTGGTTGTTGACGTTGAAGGAGGGGTACGGGATATTCGGCGAGAGCGACCCCGTGCCAATTGGCCCCGTCGTTGTTGAAGTGGTCTCTGGAATTGAGGTCGACGTCGAGGTTGTGCTCCCCGATGGCGACGAGGTGGTCGTTGAGCCTCCAGGTTGGGTGGTGGTCGAACCACCGGGTTGAGTCGTCGTCGTGGACGTCGGCGGGACACACGGATCAACAACGGTGAAGGGGAGTGCGACGCCGACTTGGGTCGTCACGCCATTGACGGTCTTCGTGCCGATGACGCGCAAGGTGTTGACGCCGACGTGGACGGCAATCTTTGGACCGCTCTGCGGTCCGGGATCGAAGGTCACCTGCGCGTAGATGGTCGACGTGATCGGGCAGGAGTGATCGCTTGAGGAGACGGCGAGGAAGAAGAAGGCGTAGGGCGAGCGCTTGCCACCCTCAGTCGTGCCACATCCCGCAGCATGGCGGTTGATGGAGTAGCAAACACCAGAATTGTCGTCGAATCCCTGAACCCAACCGGTGGTGCCGTGACCGTTGATGTCGATGGATCCGAGGCTTGGGCCTTGAGGAAGACCAGGTTGTGCAATGGGTCCGGGATAGCCAATCGCTCCATTGGCAGAACCCGTGGACAACACGAGGGACAACAGAGCCGCGATAATGGAGACGAGCCACAGTGCTGGTGATGCTGCGCGAACTATCGCGACCCTTCGCATGGACCCTCCTCCGGTCCTGAGGGTACCACGACGGCGCGAGACTGAGGGATCGACGGCCCTCAATCTGCGCCAAACTGCACACCGAACTCCCTACCAGCGAGAAGGCATCCCTCATGCTCAGCGACCTCGAGATTGCCCAGGGCGCAACCTACGCGCCACTCCCCGAGGTGGCCGAAGCGATGGGTCTCGACCCAATTCACTTAGAGCCCTACGGCCGCAACGTCGCCAAGGTGGATCTGAGCGCACTCGAGGCGCCGATGGCCAAACGTGCGGCCTACGTGCTCGTCTCGGCGATTACCCCGACACCCCTCGGCGAGGGCAAGACCACGACCACCGTTGGCCTCGGCCAAGCCATGGGCCGCCTGGGCGTCAAGGCTGTGGTGACGCTGCGTCAGCCTTCGCTCGGACCAACCTTCGGCATCAAAGGGGGTGCCGCTGGCGGTGGCTTCAGCCAGGTGATCCCCATGGAGCGCCTCAACCTCCACTTGACCGGCGACTTCCACGCGGTGACCGCCGCGCACAACCTCTTGGCCGCGACCCTCGACAACCACCTCTTCCAGGGCAACGCCCTCGACATCGACCTCGAAACCATCACCTGGCGCCGAGTGCTCGACATCAACGACCGAAGCCTGCGCTCCATCACGATTGGACAGGGCGATACCCAAGACGGCATTGAGCGCCAGAGTGGCTTCGACATCACCGCTGCGTCAGAGGTCATGGCAATTCTGGCCCTGTCTCGAGATTTGGCCGACCTCCGCTACCGGCTCGGGCGCATCGTGGTTGGCTACTCGAGCTCCGGCATGGCGGTCACCGCCGAGATGCTGCAGTGCGCAGGGGCGATGGCCGTCCTCCTCGTCGATGCGTTGAAGCCCAACCTCCTCCAGACCTTGGAGGGAACACCCGCCATTATCCACACCGGCCCGTTCGGCAACATCGCCACCGGAAACTCTTCGGTGGTGGCTGACCTCATCGCCGCCCGCACCGCCGACGTGGTGATCACCGAAGCAGGATTCGGTGCCGACATGGGGGCCGAGCGCTTCTTCAACATCAAGTGTCGGGCGTCGGGCCTGACCCCCGATGCCGGTGTCGTCGTCGCGACGGTCCGGGCGCTCAAGGCGCACTCAGGCAACTACCGCATCGTGGCCGGCAAGCCGCTCCCGCCCGAAATCCTCGAAGAGTCCCCCGACGACGTCCGCTCCGGTGCCGCCAACCTGGCAGCGCACCTGCGGATCATGAACCTCCACGGGGTCCAGCCAGTCGTGGCGATCAACGCCTTCCCGGGTGACCACCCGAGTGAGCACGAGGCCATCGCCGCCATCGCCGTTGCGCATGGTGCCGAGGCCATCGTGGCCACCCACTTCCAAGACGGAGGAGCTGGGGCGGTGGCCCTCGCCGAAGCGGTGCTTCGGGCCGTCGATCGGGGCGCGTCGTTCGCCATGCTCTACCCCGACGACCTCCCCATCGCCGAGAAGCTCGAGCGCATCGCCACCGAGGTCTACGGCGCCGATGGCATCGACCTCTCCCCTGCTGCCGCCGCACAGCTGGAGCTCTTGGAGGCCAACGGGCTCGGTGACCTCTCGGTCTGCGTCGCCAAGACCCACCTGTCGATCTCCTCAGATCCGAAGTTGCTCGGCGCTCCAACGGGGTGGCGCCTCCCGGTGCGGGAGATCCGTACCTCGGCAGGTGCAGGCTTCGCCTACGCCATCTGCGGCACCATGCGCACGATGCCAGGTCTCGGCAAGCACCCAGCATCCGAGCGCATTGACGTGACGACCGATGGGACCATCGTCGGCCTCTCCTAGGTCCTACCGGGCCTTCGTCGCCCGTCCGACGATCATGGAACTGAGCATGGGCCCACAACCACTGAGGGTCAGGTGTTCGAGGTCGATATCGGTGAATCCTGCAGGGGCGAGGAGCGCTTCGGTCTGACGATTGGCCTGACAGCCACAGGCGAGCGCCGACCACGGGGCCCGAAATCGGTCCTGGATCTTGGCCGTCCGTTCCACGTCCGATCGGACGTGCTCTAGGAGGTGGAGGGTGCCACCCGGTCGGAGCACCCGGTGCGCTTCGGCGAGGGTCGCCGCTGGGTCGTTCACGGTGCAGAGTACGAGCGTGCACAGCACGTGGTCCACCGAGTCATCCTCGAGCGGGAGCTGCTCCCCAGGCGCCAGGATGAGGTCGACATCGCGTCCGAGCACCGCCGCCCGCTGCGCCAGTCGACTCGTCATGTGCGGATCGGGCTCGGCCATGATCACCTGCGCATCGGCGGAGAGATGCTGGAGGTTGACCCCCGTCCCAGCGCCGATGTCGAGGACGACTCCTGTTGCATCGCCGACAACCCCAGCTCGGAGCCGGCCGAGCTTGCCCGCTTCGGCACCTGCGAGGAAGCGGTCGTAGGACGCGGCGAACACCCGCCCCCACGTGGCGCGGTAGATCCGCTGGAACCTACTGGGCGGCAGTGGCGAGAAGCTGAGCACCGCCCTATCGAAGCAGGGATTGGACCGCCCCGCGTGGACGGTCCCTCAGCAGGCGGTCGGGTTGAACGTGTAGTACGGCTCGGTGTGCACCGGGGCGGTGGTCGTCGTGGTCTTCGGCACGGTGCTGCCCGTCGATCCACTCGTCGTCGTGGTCGTCGGCGACGTCGTCGTGGTGGTGGTCGGGGTCGCGACCGCAGGAGGAAGCGGCGTTCCGCCTGAGGCATCCGGTGGCGGGTTGGTGGGCTCAACGAGGCCGCCAGGGGTTCCCACCTGCCCGAAGATCTTCACGAGCAGTTTCTGGGCATCAGGCTGGTTGACGAGCAGCACGTCGGCACCGTTCTGCACCACGCCGTAGGTAGGCAGGGTGTAGGCCTGCAGGTCCGAGGGGTTGAACCCATGGAACTTGACCGCCAAGTTCACGAGTTCGGAGAATCCGAACTTCGAGTCGATGGTGATGCCCTTCGGGATCTCGCTCAAGAACGCGTTGATGGTGAGCGGGTCCCACTTGGACTTCGCCGCGTTGATGAGCGCACGGAGGAACTGGTTCTGTCGGTCGATGCGGCCGTAGTCGCTCGTGCCGTCGTAGATCCACCCCTGAGCGGCCAACTGCCCGTAGGTCAGGTCGACGGCGTTGCGCGGGAACACTGGGTTGTGGTCGACGTTGTAGTAGAAGTGGCGACTCCGAGCGACCGCCAACGCTTGGACACCACCGACGAGTTGGCAGCCGGTGTGCTTGATGGAGAGCATCGACAGTTCGTCGTGGGCCGGGTAGGGGAAGTCCATGTGCACACCACCGAGTGCTTGCACCGCTCCGATGAGCCCCCCGAAGCCGACCACGATCACGTGGTTGATCGGGATCCCGAAGTTCGCCTCGATCGTGCGGACGAGGAGACTCGGGTTGCCGTCAGCCTCCAGGTTGACGTTAATGCGGTTGAACCGTCCGTAGATGGACTGGTTGGCCACCAGCTGCACGAGGGTGTCACGGGGGATGGAGACGACGGAGATCGTGCGAGCGTCGGTGTCGATGTGGAAGATCTTGACCACGTCGGATCGTTGACCGGAGACGGAGTTCGCTCCGGTCTGCTTGGCGAGGATCCCGGTGAGACCCACTCGCGAGTCCGAACCCACCGCCAAGATGTTGAAGCTGCCGTGGAGAGATTCGGCCTTGCAGTAGATCTGATTCGGGCCGCAAAGATCGCTGCTCTGCGTGCGCTTGAAGTCCTGGTAGGCCGTCCACAACTCGTACCCACCGGCGCCGACGATGAGGAGCACACCGGCGAGCAGCACGAGGGCGACGCGGCGGACGTTGCGTCGCCGACGGGCGTTGCGCTTGCGGCCATGGCGAGGGCCCTTGCCGCCGTTGGCGATCTCGTCACCCAGTCTGAGCAGGGATTCTTCATTCGGCGTCCGGCCGGATCGCTGTGAAATTTTGGAAACCTCCAAGGCGTCGGACCGAAGCTACCGGCCCACGAATGAGACCCCCACGCTACCGCGAGGGCGCTCATGAACGGCGTCAGCCACGCAGCAGCGGCTTGTAGCGCAGGCGGTGCGGCTGGTCGGCGTCAGCGCCGAGGCGCTTGCGGCGATCGGCCTCGTACTCAGAGAAGTTGCCCTCGAACCACACCACGTTGGCCTCGTCTTCGAAGGCGAGGACGTGGGTGGCGATCCGGTCGAGGAACCACCGGTCGTGGCTGATGACCACCGCGCAGCCGGGGAAGGTGAGCAGGCCATCTTCGAGTGCCCGCAGGGTATCGACGTCCAAGTCGTTGGTCGGTTCGTCGAGGAGCAGGACGTTGCCGCCAGCGGTCAGGACCTTGGCCAACTGGACGCGGTTGCGCTCACCGCCGGAGAGCTGGCCAACGAGCTTCTGCTGATCGGATCCCTTGAATCCGAATCCGGCGACGTAGGCACGGGCGTGCAGCTCACGGTTGCCCACCTTGATGACGTCTGATCCACCGGAGATCTCGTCGTAGACGGTGGCCGTCGGATCGAGGTTCTCGCGGGACTGGTCCACGTAGGCGAGTTGCACGGTGGGGCCGACGACGAGTGCTCCAGCATCGGGGGCCTCTTGTCCGACGAGCATGCGGAACAAGGTCGTCTTTCCCGCACCGTTTGGACCGATGACACCGACGATCCCGCCGGGAGGGAGGATGAAGCTCAGGTCTTCGACGAGCTGGCGATCACCGAAGCCCTTGGCGATGGCGGTGGCGTTCACCACCAGGTCACCGAGACGAGGACCAGGTGGAATGGCGATCTCGAGCTTGGACTCGCGCTGCTCTGCCGACTCGGCTTCAGCCACGAGGTCGTTGAAGGCGTTGAGGCGTGCCTTGCCCTTGCTCTGCCGCGCCCGCGGGGACATGCGGATCCACTCGAGCTCGCGGGCGAGCGCCTGCTCGCGGGCCTTATCGGCTCGCTCCTCCGCGGCCAGGCGAGCCTGCTTCTGCTCGAGCCACGACGAGTAGTTCCCCTCCCAAGGAATGCCGGCGCCGCGGTCGAGCTCGAGGATCCAGCCCGCCACGTTGTCCAAGAAGTAGCGGTCGTGGGTCACGGCCACGATGGTGCCGGGGTAGTCCCGCAGTGCTCGCTCGAGCCAGGCCACGGTCTCGGCGTCTAAGTGGTTGGTGGGCTCGTCGAGGAGCAGGAGGTCGGGCTTCGAGAGCAGGAGGCGACACAGCGCCACTCGACGGCGTTCGCCACCGGACAAGGTGGTCACATCCGCATCAGGAGGTGGGAGGCGGAGGGCGTCCATGGCGATCTCGAGCGTCCGCTCGAGCTCCCAGGCGCCGAGGGCGTCGATCCGAGTCTGGAGTTCGGCTTGCTCGCTCAGGAGCGCGTCGAAGTCGGCATCGGGGTCAGCGAAGGCGGCGCAGACCTCTTCGAACCGCTTCAGGAGATCTCGCTGCTCTGCCACACCATCGGACACGTTGCCCACGACGTCCTTGGTGGGGTCGAGCTCTGGCTCTTGGGAGAGGTAGCCGACCGTGAAGCCCGGGGTGAGCCGTGCCTCTCCGGTGAAGCCGTCGTCGAGCCCGGCCATGATGCGCAGCAGCGAGGACTTCCCCGAGCCGTTCGATCCAATGACGCCGATCTTGGCGCCGGGGTAGAAGGAGAGGTAGATGCCCTTCAAGACCTCCCGGTCTGGTGGGTAGAAACGGCGAAGGTCTCGCATCGTGAAGATGAACTGTGCACTCATGCCTCCATTGTCCCCCACCCGAGCCTCCTCAACGGTCACCGTGGACTCCCCATGCCTACGCGGCCTCGCTGTAGGGTGCGACCATTCCCGAGGAGGCCACGATGTCGAACCCTGCAGACGCACCACTCCCTCGACCCGGGCTCGAACCTACGTTTCGCCACTTGGACGATCCATCGGTCCCATGGCAGCAGGTGAAGGCCATCCGTCGAGCAGATGGCACGACGGCATCGGTTTGGGAGAAGTGGCTGGCGTTCTCCCCCGACCCGCAGTACCTCACCATCTACGCCAAGTACGACCCCGGCATGGTGGTCCGTCGCCACGGCCACCACAGCCCCCACGTGCTCTTCGTGCTCGACGGCGAGATTGACTGCGGAGGTCGGTCATGTCCGGCGGGCACCCACATCGAGCTCCCCTACGGCGCCGCCTTCGGCCCCTTCACCGCTGGGCCGAACGGTGCCACCTTGTTCGAGGTGATGATGGGCGACCCGCGGTCGTGGGGTGACCGCCCCGAGGAGTTCGAGGCCGCGCTCGCTGCAGTTGGCGCGGTGGCGTTGCCCGATCCCGAACTCGTGTTCCCCGACTGGTTGGTGGATCTACGTTCGAGTTGGGCCAACGCCGACCTCGCGGACTAGGTCAGCCCCTCGAGCGCTGCAGCGAGATCTCCGAGCGAACCGCGAACGTGTTCGAGGTCAGGGTGGCGAGCGAGGAGGTCGTCCTCCCAAGCGTGGAGCGCACGGTTGACCGACGTCGCGAGGGTTCGTCCTGCGTCGGTCAACGTGAGGAGCACTCGTCGGCGGTCGATGGAGTCACTCGTTCGTTCGAGGTAGCCGCTGCGCTCCAAGCGATCGAGGGTGAGCGTCATGCCCCCAGACGTCCGGTGCAGCACGCTGGCCACGTGCCCCGGACCCACCAGCTTGGGGTCGCTCCGTCGAATGGCACCGAGCACGAGGTAGTCGCCGAAGGTGATGTCGTGGGCAGCGGCGATGGCGTCGAAGCACTCACCAGCGAGCAACTGCACCGCCACGAGGGTGGCCATGAGGCCAGGCTCGTCCCCTGCTGCGCTCACGCGGTGATCCCGAAGCGCTCGAGGCCGTAGGCGGCGATGGCGTTCCCTCGGAGGAGCTTCTGCACCTCATCGGCGTTGAGCCCCGCCGCACTCGACAGTTCCCATGCCCGCTGACGAGAGTTCGGGAAGGAACCGTTGGGGTGGGGGAAGTCGCACTCGAAGACGATCTGGTCCATGCCGATCTCCTCACGGCTCTTCAGGCCGTGGAGGTCGTCGAAGATACAGCCGTAGACCCGGCCCCTCAGGTACGACGACGGCGGGTTGGGGAGGTCGATACCGCCGACACCTTCGTGCCAGACCCCATCCATGCGCTCGTACTGGAACGGCATCCATCCCACTTGGCTCTCGGCGTAGACCAGCTTGAGGGTCGGGAACCGCTCGAGGGTTCGACTGTAGACCCAGTCACAGACCGAGCCCTGGGCGTTGTGGGCGTTGAGCGACATCGACACCGCCAGCGGCGCCTCAGGACAGGTGGTCGGCATCGACGAGGAGGAGCCGATGTGCATCGAGATCGTGGTGTCCGTCTCGGCGCAGGCCTCCCAGAGGGGATCCCAGGTGCCGGAGTAGAGCGAGTCGAAGCCGAGCTTGGCAGGATTCTCGCTGAAGGCGATGCTCGAGGAACCCTTGGCTGCGCATCGGCGCACCTCCGCCGCCGCCAGCACTGGGTCCCACAGCGGGATGAGCGTGAGTGGGATGAGGCGGCCCCGCCCCGCTCCCCCGCACCAGTCGTCGATCATCCAGTCGTTGTAGATCTGCAGGCAGAGGAAGGCGAGGTCCTTGTCCTCGCGCTCGGCGAATCCCTGACCAGCGAATCGAGGGAAGGTGTTCGGGTAGTTGATCCCGACCTCTTGGAAGTTCGCATCCATGTCGGCGAGCCGCGCTGCTTGGTCGTAGGCACCGGGACGGAAATCTTCGTAGATCGCCGGGATGTTCTTCTGCTCCTCGACCGGCATCCCGCCCGCGGCGTGGAGCAGGTTGGTGCCGAGGACGAGGTCGTCGAACTCCCAGACATCGCACCACGTTCCCTCTTCGACGTTGCGTTCCAAGCGGAGCACCCCTCCGGTGAAGGATTGACGGACCTTCTCTCGAGCAACCTTGGGGCCCCGTTCCCGGAGCGACGGCGGCAGCATGGTCTGCCAGAGGTCATGGGGTTCCAAGATGTGGTCATCGACCGAGATGATGAGGGGGAACTCCTCAACCGGTGGCGTCGGTGACGCTGGAGTCGTGGACATGGTGCATCTTCCCCCTAGGCGCTGCTGCGCTCATTTTCCTTTAGAGAAAGATACTTGATGCTTAAGGAGTTGACGAGTCGGCCATCGTCTCGCCGTTGGTGATGGCTTGGAGGCGCCGGAGCGACTGCTCCATCGTGGCGATGTTGCCGTCCAGGAAGATCGTGTTGCCGTTGGAGTTCTTCGCCGCGTCGAGCAACGTCTCGGTCCAGAGGGTGAAGGCCAGGAGTCCTGCGCTCACCCCTCGAGCCTCGAGCATGGCCGCCGATTCGGTGAGTCCAGCGGTCAGCGCGGTCCGGAACGCTGCGAGACCTTCACCTCGGAGCTTCGCTGCGGTCGCCTCGTTCTCGGCTGCGATGCGGATGAAGGCACCGTTGGCTTCAGCCTCCTTGGTCTTGGTGATGAGGAGGGCTTGACCTTCGAACTCCGCTGCCCGCTGCGCATTGGTCGCAGCCACCACTCGGCTCATCGATTCCATGACCTGGGCATCGAAGGCGATGTCGTTGATCGCGAGGTCGAGGAGCCCATACCCCCACCCGGCGAGTTGCTCGTTCAAGGTGTCCTTGGCGTGCGTGGCGATCTCTGCTCGGAGCCCGAGCACGTCGGCCTGCTTCTTGGTCGCCACGAACTCTCGCACCGAGGCTTCAACCGCAGAGGTCATCGCGGTGGTGAAGCTCTTGGCGTTGATGAACTTGAAGGCGACGAGCTGGATCGTCTCGGGTCGGTGGTCGCTGACCGCGAAGATGATGGTGGCGGTGAAGTGCACCGCGGCCTGGTCATTGGTGATCGCCGAGAACTGCAGCTGCGAGGTTTGGTTCTGGACCGGGACCTTCGAGTGCACCCGCTCAACGAAGGGGATGAGCACGTTGAGGCCTGGCCCGATGGTGCGCCGGTACTTCCCGAACATGGTCACGACGCCGACGTGCGCCTGATCGATGGTGGTGAGGGCGAGCCCCGCTGCCACCAAGAGGATGAGGAGGAGCACTCCCACTGCAACCGCGATCGCAACCATGTCGTCCATCTCCCCGTGTCGTCGGCTCCATCTTGGGCCCGACCGTGGCGTGCGTCAACCAGCCGTGAAAGGTGGCCGGGGGTCGCGACAGGAAGCAGTATGCGCGCTCGCCGTCTCGCCGCCTTCGCCGTCACCATGCTCGTCGTCGCTGGCACGGTCGTCGTCTTCTCGACGACCGACACCACAGCCCCAACGAAACCTCACCCAACGACCGCTATCGACGCGACGGTGACCGGGTACGGCGGCCTCTCCTTGGCCGGATTGCCCGAACGTTCAGTGGCCGTTGCGCTGAGCGGACCTCGAGCGATCACCCTGCACCAGCAATTCCTCGCCCTCCCCCGCACGACGGCTCCGACCTGCGCGGAGGTAGGCCTCGTGGCGTCGGTGACCTTCACCGTTCCCCATGCCGCTCCAGAACCCGTCGCCGTCGAGTTCTGCGCAGGCGTCCACCTCCGGTGGAGCGGCCCACGAGGTGCGGTGGAATCGGCCAGCGATCCGCGGTGCTCGTTCGTCACAGCGCTCCTGAACGATCTTCCCTCAAGCGGCGTTGCTGGAACGCGAGTCGGCCTTCGGGATTGTTTCGCGTTCAGGGACTGGGTGGCGACGCAACCGCAGGCTCGAGCTTGAACACGGCTTCTGCGTTGGTCCGAAGGAATGGCTCCCAGACGTGGTCTCGGAAGGGAACGTTCCCGAGTTCGTCGAAGATTCGATCGAGGCTCAGGCCCATGGGGTAGTAGCCGGCGTAGAGGATCTTGGAGGTCCCGCGCGTGTTGGCGTAGTCCACGATCGCCGTCGGGTAGTACTTCGGCGCGAACGCACTCGTCATGTAGTACAAACCCGGCCACTTGAGCATGAGCTTGACGGCGAGGTCCTCCCAAGGTTCTGCACCGTGACGCATGACGATGCGCAGTTCGGGGAAGTCGAAGCACACCTGATCGAAGTGCATGACGTCTTGGCATGCAGATGGCAGGCGGGGTCCGGCGATCCCGGCGTTCACGACGATGGGGAGATCGAGGTCGATGCAGGTTTGGTAGATCGGGTAGTACCGACGATCACTGACCGGCACCTGCGGATTGCACCCTGCAGGGAAGGTCGTCACCGCCACGATGTTCCATTCCTCCTTCGCTGCCCGAATGGCGCGGACCGCTCCGGAGATGTCGTTCGGGTCGATCTCCAAGGAGCCAACGAAGCGGTCGGGAAAGCGCCGGAGTGCGTCCTTGGCCGCCGCCGACCCGAGGGACACCATGGCTCGGCGCACGCCGTTTCGGTCCATGGCGGCGAGCGTGGTGGCGATGGGATCTTCGCCCTCGTCCACATGATTGGGCACCTCGGTGAACATGTACTCCGCCGGGAAGGCCATCGTCGCGCTTCCCGCGTCCTTCATCTGCGCCCGGAGGTAGTCGTAGTTGGCATGGGCGTTCCTCGAGGGGAAGCCCACCATGAGGTCAATCGCACCCACTGCCCTCACATCAACCATGTCGCCTCCCCTTCGTACCTCGTCGAGCGAATGTTCCCACCGGACGGCACCTGCATGCTGCATGGTTGAACGGTCGACTGCACCGAGCCCACGCACGCTTCGGAAGTAGCGTTGGCCGCAGCGGGTCCTCGGGCCCCCGTTCCAGCGAATCGGAGCAGTGCGATGTTTGGAGCAACCTTCACGCCACTACCTGGCGAACCCATGCCCACCGACGGCGAGATGCTGGCGGCGATCACCCGAGCAACGAGCCACTACTTCAGAGGGCAACAGCCCCAAAGCGTCTTCGGTGAGCTGCTGGCGGATCTCCTCGCGCTCACGAACTCGGCGTACGGCTACATCGGCGAAGCACTCGTCGACCCCGATGGCAACCCCTACCTCTACACCTGGGCGCACTCGAACATCGCGTGGGATGACGCCACGCGGGCGGTCTACCAAGACTCCGTCGATCGCAACGTCGGGCTGGAGTTTCGAAATCTCAACACCCTCTTCGGCTGGGGCATCGCGAATCAGGCCATGGTGCTCACGAACGATCCCGCGAACGATCCCCGTGCGGCACAGGTGCCCCCGGGACATCCACCCCTCGGCGCGTTCTTGGCCATTCCGCTCTTCCGGAACTACCAGATGGTCGGCCAGCTCGCCGTGGCCGGTCGACCCGGCGGCTACACCGAGGAGCTGATCGCGCTCCTCGACCCCTTCATCACGGTGATCGGGAGCCTCATCGACACGTTCCGAACCGACCGTGAACGCGAGGAGGCCCTCCGAACCCTCCAGGAGGAGGAGCGGTGGTCGAGTTCACTGCTGTCGAGCCTGACCGACCTCGTCGCCGTCCTCGATGCCGATGCCACCATGGTCTACGCCAACGTCCGAACGGGCCTCTTGATCGAGAGCGCTGGTGTCACCATCGACCGATGGACCGATGCCATTCACCCCGACGACCTCGAAAAGGTCTTGACCGCATTCGACGAGATCCTCCGCGGGGTGCGCTCCCCCGGCGACGCCCTCGAATTCCGAGCGAAGGCGGTTGCTGGGACCACCATGGTCATCGAGGCAACCGGCGCCGACCACCGGACCGATCCCGCCATCGGTGGCATCTTGATCGTGGCCCGTGACATCACCGCCCGGCGACGAGCTGAGAGCCAACTCCGCGTGCGGACCGCCCACTTGACTGCACTCGTCGACGCGCTGAAAGACGGCGTGCTCTTCATCGCCGGTGACGGCACCATTGCCTTCGCCAACCACGCCTTCTGTGGACTCTTCGGGCTCGAGTGCGACCCAGCGAGCCTCATTGACACCCACCCACTCGACGTGCTCCATCCTCGCCTCGTCGAGGTCCTCGGCGATGCCGCCCAAGACCTCATCGATCGCTCCGTCGACGCCCGCCGTCGCAGTGAACACGCCACCGTGGAGTTCACCCTTCCTGATGGTCGAACCATCTACGGCGACTGCATCCCAACCGCACTCGACGGTGGTGCACTCGGTCACCTCTGGCTCTACCGCGACATCACCGCGCAGCGCCGAGACGAGGCCAGCAGAACCGCCATGCTCGAGCGAGAACGAGAGCTGCGCGAAGCCGTAGAGGACACGAACCGCAGCCTCCTCGAACTCGCCGACTTGAAGAACGACTTCGTCGCCACCGTCAGTCACGAGCTGCGGACGCCACTGACCTCTGTCGTCAGCTACGCCGACCTCCTCCTCGACGACGAGGGCTTGAGCACCGATCAGCGAGAATTCGCCTCCACCATTGCCCGCAATGGTGAGCGGCTCATGCTGCTCGTCGACGATCTCCTCCTGCTCGCCCGTCTCGAATCTGGCGGCTACGAACTCCGCCGGAGCGAGTGCGACGTCCGCTCCATGGTCGATCACGTTGTTCGGCTCCTCGCACCGCGCGCTACCGCAGCTGGCATCGACCTCACCATCGACGTAGCCAGCGGCCCACCGCTCGTGGCGGATCCCAATCGCATCGAACAGGTGCTCTCCAACCTCGTCACCAACGCCATCAAGTTCACCCCGAGTGGTGGATCGGTCGTTGTTGCCGCAACCCCCACTGACGCCGGGTGGACGTGCACCGTCGCCGATACCGGCATTGGCATTCCCGAAGAAGACCTCGACCTCCTCTTCGAACGCTTCTACCGGGCGTCGAACGCCCGGTCGGCCCGGACGCCGGGAACCGGACTCGGTCTCGTCATCTCGCGCACCATCGTCGAACTCCACGGCGGGACCATCGCCCTCGAGAGCACGGTCGGTGAGGGGACCACGGCCACGGTCACGCTACCCTTCGCCACCGTTCACTAACTCGCAACAAACTTCCCCTCGTGGCGCGTTGCATTGACCGAGCCAATGACCGAAACTGCAGAGGTGGCGGGAGCGAGAGCAGAACAGGGGCGTCGTTCGTGACGGAGCGTTCTGCAAAGCCGCTCGTCCTGATCGTTGAGGACGAACCCGATCTCCAGAGCCTCCTCACGGTGTTGCTCACGCGTGCGAACTACGACACCGCGGTGGCCAGTTCTGGCGCAGCCGCGATCCGAACGGTCTTCGAACAACGTCCCGACCTCGTGCTCTTAGACGTCGGACTCCCCGATCTCGATGGCTGGGCGATCCTCGCCGAGATTCGCACCTCGCTGGCAACACCGGTGATCATGCTGACCGCGCACGGCAACGAGTCGGACAAGGTGCGCGGGCTCTCCTCTGGCGCCGATGACTACCTCGTCAAGCCGTTCAGCAACGCCGAGCTCATGGCCCGGATCGGCGCGGTGCTGCGGCGGACACCCACGAGTGCTCCGGCATCGGCGGATTACGTCGACGATCAACTCCGACTGAACGTCGCCCGCCGGACGCTCACTGTTGGTGAACGAGAAATCACCGTCACTCCAATTGAATTCCGGGTCCTCACCATCCTCACCGCGAACGCTGGCCGAGTGCTCTCGGCAGAAGAACTCATGGAGCAGGCGTGGGATGCCTCTGAAGCCTCATCACCCGAGCGGGTGAAGTTCACCATCCTGCGCTTGCGGCGAAAGTTCGATTGGGATCCGAATGGTCCTATCACCGCCGTTCGGGGCTTCGGCTACTGCTACGACCCGTCCTTTGCGCACCGGGCCGAGGGGTCACTGAGCGAAGCTCGCTGACGCAATCCACCGAGGGGTCTCGGCATGGGTGAATTGAGCGGCGCCCGGAGCATTCTGCGCCACTTGGGTGCCATCGTGAGGAAGGCGGGAATCGTGAAGGTCGCAATGAGCAGCATCTTGGTGAGCGACCAATCACGAGCACTCGCGTTCTCCACCGACATCCTCGGATTCGACACCACATCGAACGTGGACCTCGGCGCCCATCGCTGAATCACGGTGGTCTCCCCCGACGCCCTCGATGGCCTCGAGCTCGTCCTCGAGCCCGACGCCTACCCGCCAGCCAAGGTCTGGAACGAGGCCCTCGTCCGTGACGGCATTCCCGCCGCGTCCTTGGCCTGCGACGAAGTCACCCGAGAGGTCGATCGTCTGACCGCCCTCGGTGTGCAGTTCGGCAGGGACCGACCGTGATGGGGCCCGTGATGACGGCGGTCTTCGACGACACCTGCAGAAACCTCATCGAGTTGGCGAGTCGCCTCGCCGAGCGCGCTCCGGCGTCTCCCTCACCGCAACGGCGGTTCGTAGGTGCCCTTCACCACGAAGTATGAGCCCCGGATTGTGCCGGCGAGCGTGGACTTTTGTCGCGCGAACTTGAAGGCTGCCAACTCCTCGGGGATCTCCATACCCTCCGCCAACTTGAACCCCACCGCTCGCTTGGGTTTGTCCTCATCGAGGGTGTAGGGGACGTTGATCGCCAGACCACTCTCGTAGAACACGAAGGTCCACGAAATGTTCTCGACGAGGCAGACCGACACCTCGAGCGGACGGGAGGTGATTGCGATTGAGCGCTCGGCGAGCACCTGGTCGACGAAGGCGAGGACGTCAGGGCGCTCGGCAGCGGGCTGCACCATGAACACGTGGTCGTACTTGGTCTTGAAGTAACGAGCTTCGTTCGCACGGAGCCCAGCGAGGGCTTCGGCCACCGGCGACGACTGAAGGCCGCTGGTGCCCACCTGTCCATAGTCAACGATCGATGCCATGGTTCAAATCCTCACACAGCACGATCGATCCTTCAGTGCTCGGCAACCGGCGCCGTGGTGGCCCTCCACTGACCTTCGGAGATCACGGTGACGACGCCGTCAACGACCGTGATGGCGGTCGCATCGTCGATGGCGTATCCAGGTGACCTGAGCCCCGCAGCCCACTTCTCTGCTCGCTCCATCGAAAAATCGGGCATTTCGGGGTGGTCGAGGTGAGGGAAGATCGCGAAGTCCACGATCCCCACGGTGGCATCTCCTCCGTTCAGCGGGCTGAGGCCCGAGACGTCGCCCCCGACGCACGGTCCCATCACGATGCTGCCTGCGCTCACGCCGACGTAGACGGTGTCGTCGAGGGTGGGCAGCAGATCTGCGAGACCTGACTCGCGCATCCAGTAGGCGAGGTAGAGGGGATCACCTCCACCAACGAGCAATGCGTCGGCTTGCTCAACTTCGGCCACCCACTGGTCTCGATCGATGCTCGAGAGCGCGGTGAGCTCCAGCACACCCACTCGTCCCCACCCGAGTTCCACCAGCGGACTCGCTGCCCGTCCCGAGATGATCTTCCATGCGCTGTGCGCCCCACCAGGGAAGCCGTAACTCGCGGTCGGGATAACCAAGGCTGAGGCCTCCGATAGCGGCTTGTTGAGCAGTGCAACGAGTGCCGAATGGATGCGCTCATTCGTCACTCCACCCGATGTGAGCAGCAACTTCATGGCAATCCTCTTCGCTCGCAACCGGCGTTCGCGCCAGCCGTCGTGCCACCATCATGACCGACCTGACCATCATTGACAAAACGCTATATATTCATCCCATGGTCAACGATGCTGCCGTCATCCTCCGCAGTGCTCGACAGCGTGCGCAGTTGTCACAGGCTGCGCTCGCCCAGCGGGTTGGCATCTCGCAGTCAGTGGTCAGCGCCTACGAACACGGACATCGCGAGCCAAGCCTCCGGACCCTCGAACGCCTCGTGGCGGGCACTGGTCATGAACTCCGCATCGAGATCGAAGATTCGCCCCAGCTCGTGAAGACGCTTCCGATGACACCAATGGGTCAGCTCCTCCGCCAATCTCGGCGGTCCATCATCCGCCTCGCGACTTCCCGAGGTGCTCACAACGTTCGGATCTTTGGCAGTGTCGCGAGAGGAGATGACGGGGCGATCAGCGACGTAGATCTACTCGTCGATCTGCAACCCGGTACGAGTCTGGTCGACCTCATCGGCCTTGAGCGCGAGCTTGCCGAACTCCTCGGTCGCGACGTGGACGTCGTTCCCTCAGACTCGCTCAAGCCCAGAATTCGCGAACAGGTCATGCGTGAGGCTGTCTCGTTGTGACCCGAAGATCCGAGGAACGGCTCGTGGACATTCTCGAAGCTGGAGCAGCAATCGGTGAGCACCTCTCCCGAGGTCCGCTGAGCGATGGAATGGTGTTCGATGCGGTGCGTGTTCGATGCGGTGCGTGTTCGATGCGGTGCGTGTTCGATGCGGTGCGTGTTCGATGCGGTGCGTGTTCGACTGATCGAGATCGGCGAGGCGGTCAAGGATCTTGATCCTTTGATACTCCTTGGAGAGCCGACCATCCCCTGGCGTGACATCGCTTCCATGCGAGACCATCTCGCCCATCGGTGCTTCGACACCTCGCACGCCATCGTTCAGGCGACCGTTGACCAAGACCTCCCAGCGGTCCTCGTTGCCGTACAGCGCCTGCTCGAACTGAGGAGCGACGAGCAGCCGGCCTAGGCGGTCACCATTCTGCGTGGTGTTCGACTGCCGAGTGGCCTCGAGGCAGAGTTCGCTTCCAGTGCAGCGTTGGCTGCAACCACCGGCCCGCCCTTTGCTGATCCAACCGCGATCAGGTCGAGATCGTCGCGCGCTTTAACCCCCAAGGTGACATCTCCTCCGTTCAGCGGGCTGAGGCCCGTGATGTCGCCACCGACGCACGGCTCTATCGCGATATCCGTCTTGGACCTGTTATCCTTACATTTAGGGTGAAGTAAGGAGAACGACATGGATGTGGCCGCTCGTTTGAGCTCCAAAGGGCAGGTAACGATTCCGAAAGCAGTGCGCGAGGCCCTCGGCGTAGGAGAAGGCGACTCCATCATTTTTCGAATTGAAGGCAATCTGGCAACCCTCCAGCGCACACCAGACTTCCTTGAACTTGCAGGAACGCTCACTACGCCTGTCGCCAAGAAGAGCGCTAGCTGGGACCGAATCCTTGAGACCTCACGTGCGAGTAGGGCCAAGAAGTTTCAGTGAGTTCATTCGTTGACACCAACGTTCTCGTTCGCCACCTGGTTGGTGACCCACCCGACATGGCGAGACGAGCCACCGCATTCTTGCGAAACGAAGAACGCCTCTTCGTGGCCGATCTCATCGTTGCTGAGACGGTCTACGTCCTCGAATCGTTCTACGAAATCGACCGTTCACGCATCAGCGAAGCCATTCGAGCCTTGCTGGCGATGGATTCGGTCCGAGTCATTGACGCTCCTCTGCTCCTGAGAACGGTGGCCTTGTATGAATCTGAACGGCTTGATTTTGCCGATGCCTACCTCGTGGCGTGCGCTGAAACGACCGGAGTAGGAAAGGTTGCTTCCTTCGACAAGGCCATCAGTCGGATACCCACGATCGTGAGAATCGAGCCATAGGGAACTTGTTGTCGCGGTGACGACGCGTAGTGGGCGTTGAGGGACTCGAACCCCCGACCTGCTGGTTGTAAGCCAGCTGCTCTAACCAACTGAGCTAAACGCCCGAAGCAACGAGGTTCCAGCCTAGGCGGTCGACTAGCGAGTGGCCTCGAGGCGGAGTTGCGCTGCGAGCGCAGCGTTGGCGGCAGCCACCGGCCGGCGCTTGGCTGCTCCAGCCACGATGAGGTCGAGGTCATCGTGCTCTTCGACCACGGCACCAGCTTCTCTGCAGATGAGGAGTGCGGCCAAGTAGTCCCACGGGTTGATGTGGGTGTAGCCCGCCTGGAGGTACCCATCGAGGGAACCATCAGCCACGAGGCACATCTCCAGGCTGGCAGCCCCGAGGGCTCGGTACTGCGCCCACCCGTAGTGCTGGGCGGGAAGACCCGAGAACGCGATGATCGCTTCGCTCAGGTTCGTGGTACCCGACGGTGTGATGGGCTGACCGTCACGAGTGGCTCCTCCGCCGCGCACCGCACGGTACGTCACGCCCGTCGCTTGGTTGCGGACGTAGCCAACGAGGGGGCCCTCGTCGTCGAGGACGCACAGGCTCGTCGAGAAGAATGGGACCCCGTGGTCGCAGTTGGTGGAACCGTCGATGGGATCGACCACACAGACGAGGCCACCTTCTGCGCCGGTCCGTCCTGATTCTTCAGAGACCACAGCGATGCCAGCAGCGAGGAGCACGTTGAGCACCGCTTCGTCGGCCACGAGGTCCAACTTGTACTGCGTGTCTCGAAGACCCGAGTAGCCCTTCTCGGAGAACCCCTCCAAGGCGTCGTGGACGGCGTGTCCGGCACGGTCGAGGACTTCGAGGATGGCATCTGGCTGCATGGCTTCAACCTAGCGAACCCCTGCGTGAACGTCGGGCGAACTGAGGTCATCGATCCACTCGCTAACCTTGCAGCGTGGCAGCAATCGACGTGGCCGGGTATGTCGCCGACCTGAAGGAACACTGCGTCGACCATGGGTTCCACGTGCACGACGAGCGGCACTTCGTTGAGACCTACTCCCTCCGCCAGATGTGGGAAGTGGACCTCCACCCCGAAGAGGGTTGCGGTGGTCCGCTCGACCTCCACCTGACCCTCGACGTTGAACCACGGGTTCTCCTCGACTTCGAAGACGCAGTGGCCACCTTGACCGACGATCAAGACCCACCCGACGACTACCACTTCCCCCTCACCTTCACCTGGGCACTCCCACCGCTCCCCCAGAGCCCTGATCTGCTGCGCGTGCAGTTGGACCTCGTGCAGATCTCCGGTGCCGATCTCCCCGTGGAGGTCTCGGCCATCGACTCGTTCGCCTCAGCGCTCGACCAAGCCGAGCGTCGGCTCACGGTCCTCGCTCGCCGGTCGGTCTCCCTTACCCGGGTGCTGAAGGGCGAAGAGCTCCTCTGCGACGTCTTCGATCGGTGCGCAGCCGTCAGTCGCTGTCTGCTCGAGTACGCCGATCAGTGGTTGGCGTGAGGCGCCGCATCGTCGCGGTGGCGACGATCGGTCTCGCTGGATTCCTGCTCGCCGCCTGCGGAGCGGTCAACGACAATGCGGTCGCAGCCTGCCACCAAGTGAACCGAGCCATTGCGACCTACGAGCACGCCCTGACCCTGTCGGGCGCAGCGAAGGAAGCAGCGATCAACCATGCCACCGCACAGCTCGACACCGCACTCGGCGATGCAGCGAGTGCGACCTCGCAAGACGGTTCCTACAACGCCCTCATGACCACCATTGGCGAGGCAGCCCGGGTTCCGCTCAAGAACCTCGTGCCGTCGCTCCGCCAGCAGTGTGGAACGATTCTCAACCCCAACCCGAACCAGCCGCAGCCGTAGTTCGAGTTGGGGTGAGGGTCAGCTCTTAGATCGCTGGGGTGTAGCCGGCGCGGAAGGTGACGGACTTGTACTCGAGGAACGCCTCGAGACCCTCGGGACCGAACTCACGACCCATGCCCGAGTTCTTGAAACCACCGAACGGAGTGGCGAAGTCGAAGGGCATCTGGGAGTTGACCATGTAGGTGCCGGTGCGGACCTGACGGGCGATCTCGAGGCCGTGGGCGTCATCAGCGGTCCACACTGAACCGCAGAGGCCGTAGTCCGAATCGTTGGCGATGGCGAGCGCCTCAGCCTCACCCTCATACGAGATGACCGACAGCACCGGGCCGAAGATCTCCTCTTGGGCGATGACCATGTCGTTCTTCACGCCGGTGAAGATCGTGGGCTCGACGTAGTAGCCCTTGGAGAAGGCAGCGGGGCGACCGCCACCGAGGGCGATCGTGGCACCTTGCTCACGACCCTTGGCGATGTAGCCCTCGACGCGCTCACGCTGGCGATCGGCCAAGAGCGGTCCAACGCCGGTCTCCATGGACATTGGGTCACCGAGCTTCCACGACTCGCTCACCGAGGCCACGAGGGCGTCGACGACCTCGTCGTAGCGGCTGGCCGGGGCCAAGATTCGGGTCTGGGCGATGCAGGCTTGGCCGTTGTTCATGAGCGAGTTCGGCAGGAGCTCACCAATGGCGGTCGACAGGTCACAGTCCTCCAAGATGATGGCCGCAGACTTGCCACCGAGCTCCAAAGTGAAGCGCTTGAGAGACTCACCACAGAGCGAGCCGATCTTCTTGCCCGCAACCGTGGAACCCGTGAAGGAGATCTTGTCGACCTTCGGGTGCCGGACGAGGTGCTCGGCCACTTCACGACCCGCAGGCACGACCGAGAGCACACCGGCAGGCAGGCCGGCCTGCTCGAAGAGCTCGGCCAACCGGAAGGCGTCGAGCGGGGTCTCCGGGGCGGGCTTCAGCACGACGGTGCAGCCAGCCACGAGCGCAGGGGCGAGCTTACCCACGGCCAAGAACAGCGGCACGTTCCACGGGGTGATGGCGCCAACGACACCAACGGGCTCCTTGGTCACGAGGACGTCGGTGCCGAGCGCCCCGGTGCGCAGCTCGTCGAACTGGTAGGTCGAGGCGAGACCGGCGTAGTAGTTGAGCACCATGAAGGGCGCGGCGACCTGGCCCATCTGGCTGAACAGCATCGGGGCACCCATCTCGGTGGTGATGAGCTCGGCCATCTCGTTCATCTCGCCCATCAACAGCTCGGCGACCTTGGCGACGACGGCGCCACGCTCAGCCGGAGCCATCTTCGGCCACGGACCGTGGTCGAAGGCTTCACGAGCTGCAGCAACCGCTGCCTCGATGTCGCCAATGGTGCCGTCGGGCACGGTGGCGATCACCTCTTCGGTGGCCGGGTTGATCACCGAGATCACGTCGGTGCCGAGGGGTGCGACCCACTTGCCCCCGATGTACAACTTGTCGTAGCTCTTGACCGCCATTGCATTCCCCCTCGATCGGGCCCCACTGGGCACGAGGGTCATCGTAGCGAGCGAGCGAGAAGGTGGGGAGACAGGTGACGGTTCCGTGCAGGTCAGGTGAACTGTGCGTAGCATTCGCCCATGCCCGACCTCGCAAATCGTGATCCCGAATTCTTGAAGTCCTCGCTCACCTCGTGGTTCGCAAAGGAACTCGGCAGCGATGCCAACCCAGCGGTTCTCGAGGTGCACGCTCCCGGCTCCAATGGGTTCTCCAATGAGACCATCTTGGCCACCGTTGCCTGGGACGAGGACGGCGTCCGCTCGGAGCACAAGAAGGTCTTCCGCGTCCACCCAACGAGCCACACCTTGTTCTTGGAGGCGAACTTCGCCACGCAGTATCAGGCCATGGCCGCGGTCCGTGACTCCGGCGCTCCGGTTCCGGTGCCCGTCCTCGGGCCGTTCGAGACCGACCCACAGTACTTGGGCGTCCCGTTCTTCACCATGGACCACGTCGACGGCCTCGTTCCCGCCGACAACCTCCCCTACACGATGGATCCCGATGGCTGGGTGTTGAAGGGCACCGACGAGGAGCGTGCTCGCCTGTGGTGGAGTGGGCTCGAGACACTGGCCACCATTGCCTCCATCGACCACACCGCACTCGACCTCGCCTTCCTCGACCGCCCCGCCTACGGCGCCGCTGGCCTCGAGCAACACCTCAACTACTACCGCGCCTACCTCGACGCCACCTCTGAGAAGGGACGGGTCGACGCTGCCGAGACCATCTGGGAGTGGTTGGTCACCAACCGCCCAGCGTCAACGAGCGACCTCGTGCTGTCGTGGGGCGATGCTCGCATCGGCAACATCATTTGGCAGGACTTTCGCCCGGCTGCGGTCCTCGACTGGGAGATGGCGTCACTGGCCCCTGTAGAGCTCGACCTCGGGTGGTGGCTCTACTTCAACCGGCAGTTCACCGAAGGTCTCGGTCTTCCCTTGCTCGGCGGATTCGGTTCACGCGAGGAGACCATCGAGCGCTACGAAACACTCCTCGGCAAGACCATGCGCGACGTCGCCTACTACGAGGTCTTCGCAGGATTCCGATTCGCCGTCATCATGGCTCGCCTCTCAGACCTCCTCGTCGACTCTGGGGTGCTCCCCGCCGACAGCGACATGCGGACGAACAACATCGCCACCCAGTTCACGCTCAGCTTGATCGGGTAACGCCGCGGACCATGCATCGACGTCGGGATGAGGCGTCGTCCACCTTGCGGTGACAGATTCGCTCTGGTTTCATCGATTTCGTTCACAGGTCGAATGAAGTTGAGAAGCTCTCCCAATTGCTCGAATCAGCATGCCTACCTGAGCGAGTGTCGATCGACCACCAATCGGCGATCCCCCTGGCAACCCGTGCATCAGATTGCTCGCTGCACACCGTGACGGCAGCGTCGAAGGGCGCCGCCCGACTCACCAATTCGACGCGAATTCGCGCAGGTGAGGCGAGGTGACCTCAACGCACAGAATGCCCTCCGTCGAGGAGTGTGCGAGTTGATCGACACGGACCGCGATGGTCGCTTTCCCTCCCAAGAGTTCACGGCATGAAGGTGTCTTCGCTCGGAGGTCTCGAGGCGAGAATCTTGAGGCAACTTTTGTCTATTTCTCTTGTAGAGTTACAGACATGACGGGTCACCTCGACAGCACAGCCAACGCCGTGGCCCGCTCCGTGATCCAATCGCGTGGTCAGTTCTTCGACATCGACGATTTTCCCGATCTCCCCCGTGGAGCGGTAGCGCGAAGCCTCTCGCGACTCGTCGAGGATGGCGAATTGAGGCGAGTGCGGCGAGGTGTGTACTGGAGTGGCACGAAGACGCCCCTCGGCATTGCTCCACCTCCTCCCATGGCTGTGCTGTCGCACATTTACGGCCCATCTGCACCTGTTGGACCAGCACGACTCGACGCTGCAGGCATGCTCGGCCTCACGTCCCAAGTGGGAGCGCTGCCGACCTTTGCCGTTCCCTTTTTGATCGAAGGGCTCACGATAAACCTCGTGAACCGGGAGAGGCGTCGGGACCGCAGCACCCAACGTCTCAATGCGACCGAGGTTGCCCTCCTCGAAGTTCTCGATGGTTGGGATGAATTGGTTGAGGTGCCGATACCTACTGCGATCAGTCGCATTGCGGAGTTCATTGACGGCGGAGGAATCCGTCCCGAGCGCATTGCACCAGGAGCCAATTCAGAGCCACCCGCGAATCGTGAGCTCCTGCGATGGATTCTGCGGTCAGCCAAACGAACCGAAGCTGCGAACGACATTCGCCCTGCCGCAAGCGAGGCGTCTCGGAGAAGGGCATTGCGCTCGCTCGGAAGTCTCGTCAACGCATGACGTTGTGGCGCGACGGCGTGGACGCGTGGACGCGTGGACGCGTGGACGCGTGGACGCGTGGACGCGTGGACGCGTGGACGCGTGGACGACGCTTGCAGCCGCCGGTGACGTCGGGCCGATCCGAGCCGACATTCTCGAGAAGGACTACTGGGCAACACAAGTCTTTCGCTCACTCACTGTTCGAAGCCTCCCGATCACAGCTGTAGCGGTGGCGACCATGGATAGGTCGTGTTCGATCGAGAACTCGACTCGACCGACCGGAGACCTCGTCGGAGATTGTCCTTGACGTCAATAGTGGTCCATCGTTTCGCAGGGTCACTTGCCCCAGCGATCAACTTCGATGAGGCCTCAACGCGCATTCATTCGAGACGCTGAAGGGGTCGGGCCTTCTGCGCTTGATCGACAAGTGCAGTGGGTGGCACAACCGGTGCATCGAGCACGTGCATGAAACGATCGAATGCAACGTCATCCACATTGACCCATCGCCATGCTTGGACGATCGTTGCCGCATTTGCCCGAGCGCAGTTCACGATGAATTCCGTCACTGAGACGCCGAGTACACCAGCGGCTTCCACCAGGAGATCGTCGTCCGCCGATGAAATCCGGACCGCTCGCCGCTTGACCTTGGTCGTCATCACGTTCTCCTCGCCGGGCCGGAAATCGTATGGACAAACGCTGACTCGTCAAGAGGTCGTGATGTGATCACCCACATCGGACCCCTACATCGGCTCTTCTCTGTGCCAGCAACAGACGTCCGGTGCGACTACTTCTGTGGCGTCACGCCGCGATCAGCCAGGCGTTTCGTCAGCCACGAGAGGCTCCCTGGGGCGTCGAGAGCGTCGGCCCATCCATCGAGGATGCCGTGGAGTTCTTCGAGGGTTGCCACCGTGCCGAGGACGGTCACGGTCAGCTCAGAGGTCGCTTCGGGCGTTGGGACGATGTCGCCGAAGATGTCCACGCTCGGCGAGTTGGGATCATCAGCCATCAAGTAGAGCTCGCCGGTCGCCGCAATCCAGCTGAGCTGGAACGCGTGCCCATCGGCAGTCGTCCACGAGTCACCGAACTCCACCTCTTCTGAGGTGCGACGGGCTTCGTTGGCTTCGTAGAAGGCTTCAAGATCCATTGCTTCAGCGTAGACGGCGATGAGGGAACCATCGTGGGCACGTCAACCCACCTCGCCGGTCGGCGAGGGAACTTCGGTGGGTGCCGGTGCACGCACCGTTTGGCCATGGATACCACCACCGTCATCACCAACCTGACCATCGACTGGATCTGCACTGAGCGGACACGGGAGGGCCGCACGCTCCTCCACGCCCTCGACGAGACCACACCGGGCATCGCAGCCCTCGGCCTCGCCACCGCGCTAGCTGAAGCGGGACCCCTCCCCGTGCTCGAGCGCATGGCAGTCCTCTCCGCACTCCTCGTCCGCTCGAGCGACGACCACCTCGCCCGTCGAGCCCTCGTCCAAGCGCTCCTCCCGGGACTCCTCGGCGTTGGCCGGGCGCTGTCGTGGGGTGCAGGCGGCCCGTGGACGAGTGGCGGCGAACTCCTCCTCGACGCCATCTCCACCTCCTATGAGGTGATCGCCGCCTGGGGCGGCCAGACCCGCTCCTACGCCGGGCCCGACATCCTCTCCGCAGTGCGCTGTCGCCTCCGTCGCATCGGCGAGATCCATCGGGCCGCGCTCGCCTCCCAGCTGAAGAGCGACCAAGAGCCCGCTGATCGTTCGGGAGCACGATCAGCAGCCGAGGACGTCGTGCGAGCAGCAGCAGTGCTCCAGAATGCAAAGGAGCGAACCGCCGTCGTGGGCCGTGCGGGCATGGACCTCACCTGGTCGGAGTTGGCGGCGCTCCTCGGAACCTCTCGTCGAGGAGCCGTGGCCGCGGCAGAAGCTGGGGCGCGTGCCATTTTGGAGACGGCCGACCTAGCGTCGCCGCCACGGCGCACCGCACCGGGGGCGCCCACGAGGTGACGGCATGAGCGAGCGACGGGTTCCGCTGGGGTGGGCAGGGCTGACCACGGCGTCGCTCTGCCTGGCATTCCTCGGCCTGAGCGCCCCGAGTACACGGATCGTGGCGCGAGATCTGCCGGCGAGCGCTCACTCGACGAAGGTGCTGCCTGCCCGCCCTCAGGGCGTTGCCACCGCCAGCGCACCACGCTCGACGCATGCCGCTGCCGCTCACCGTCCGTCTCCCCAAGTCGGCGCAACGGTGGCGGTGGCACGTCGCTCTCGCAGGGCAGCACCACACTCGTCGTCGACCGTGCTGCCGGTAGCGGCCCCTGTGACGACGAGCACCACAGAGCCGGTGGCCATCACCCAAGCGGCACCCACCACGCCCACCTGGTCGGGCTACCTCGTCGCTCCTGATGCAGCGACCGCCATCTACGCCATCCCAACGATGCAGGCCGTGTCGTCGCTCGCCGTCGCCAACAACGGATCGGCGGAGATCCAGCTGAGCGTGTGCGGAGGCAGCACTGTCGACGTGTCCGCCGGAGCGACCGTGAGCACCGGCGTCTCGAGTGCTGGTTGCTCCGTGTCGGTCTCGACGAGCGCCACGACTCCCGTCCCCTACACCATCACCTTGGGAGGTGCATCGTGAGCAGGCGCCGTGCCGCCATCGACCTCGTGGTCGCCGCCATCGTCGTCATCGCTGTCAGTGGCGTACTCGTGGCCTTGACCGCAGCCCACCCTGTTGGCCACCCGAGGTGGTGGACGCTCTCGTGGTGGAGTGTCCTCGGTGTCGCTTGGTTCTGCTGGAGCGTCATTCTGACCAAGGTTGCCTTCGGCGTGCGATCCGCAGCGCGGCAGATGCCGCACACTTCCTCTCTGCTCGGTGGGGTGGCGGCACGGTTGGCGCTCTCCTTCAGCTTGCTCGGACTCCTCCCGTCACTCGCAGGAACCGCGTCGGCAGCCGTTCCACTCCGATCGACTGCCGCCGCCACCCTCGCCCATCGAGGTGCCCCTCCGGTGACGACCACCCACCCGAGAGCTCCTCGGATCTACCGAGTCCGCCCTGGAGATTGCCTCTGGACCATCGCGGCCACGCAACTCGGCAATCCCCTGCAATGGCGCATCCTGGCCGCACTGAACCTCGGTCGCACCATGACGAACGGGGTGACCTTCACGAACCCGAGCATGATCGACGTGGGCTGGCAACTCCTCCTCCCAGAGACCAGGCCGCACGCCGAACCTCCCCGCAGCGCCACTCCCCCGCTGGTACACCACCGACCCGCAGAGGCGCAGACCTCCTCTCCTCGGCCCGCCAGCCACCACCACCTCGACGTCCAACCGTCGGCGACCACCGAGGACCTCATCGAGGTGGTGGGCATCGGCGTCGTGGCGCTGGCTGCCAGCGTTGGCGCCATCCGTCGTCGTCGGCGCGGTGCCCGGGTCACCCTCGGTGCCGAAGCGGCGGCATTCCTCGGGAGCGAAGCCTCCGCAGCAGGAGCGCACGAGGCACTGCTCACCACGCTCGGCGAAACCCCGGGCTCGGTGCCGATGGTCGCCCACGAAGGCGCTCCAACCTCTCCCGAGTCACCCCTGTGGGTCCTCCCACCGGGCACCGTCGTCCACCTCAACGGCCCCGATGTCGGAGCGCTCATCGACCTCCAACTCCTGATCGTCGACGCGATCAACAGCCGCCGACCCACCGTCGCCTGCTCGAGCGTCGACGAGGTGGTCCGGGCCCTCGACGAGGGTGCTGCCGTGCTCTTCCTCGGCGACCCCTCGGTCCTCCCGAGCTCCATCCACCACCGAGTGGTCACCTGCGTCGTCGACGAGGGCGTCGTCGAGCCCCACGACCCGAGCATCGCTCCAGCCACCGCGCTCCTCTCCGAGCTCCTCGATGGGGAACCGAGCACTTCAACGGGTCCGGCTGAAGACGGACCTGTCGTCGAACCCTGGATTCGACTCCTCACGCCTGAACCCCGCATCGTCGGACTCGCCACGCCCCTCGAGGCGAGACGGGAACGACGAGCCGTCGAGATCGCCGCCTACCTCGCCCTCCACCGGGGCGAGGCCATCACCGGGGATCGACTCCGCAACGCCGTCTTGGCGACCGCCAGCGGTGATGGATCAGCCAAGAACCTCGCCAACACCCTCTCCGCGCTCCGCCAGAGCCTGGGCACCTCCGCCGATGGCGTCCCACGGCTCCCCCTCGCCACTCGAGCTGGTCGCTACACGCTGAGCGGAGCGGTGCGGTGCGACCTGCTCGAGGCGCAGGCGCACCTCGAGGTGGCGGCGGCAACGAACGATCCCGCCCTCCTCCTCGCCAGTGCGCGAGCAGCGTGCGAGCTCATCGACGGCCCACCCGCCAGCGCCGTCCGCCTCGGCTGGGAGTGGCTGGCCGCCGAAGGGACGCTGCACACCTTCAGCGAGGACCTGACCGTGGCGGTGGAGCGCGCCGTTACCGTCGGCGTCGACCTCGGACACCTCGGCCTCTGCACGCTCCTCATCGAGCGAGCGTCCATGGTCGCTGGGTGTTCAGAGCGGCTCCTCCGAGCCGATCTCTCGGTCATCGCCGCCCGTGGCGACGTCACGGCACTCGCGCTCCGTTGGCAGCACCACTTGGCTGCGCTCGATGCCCTCGAGGTGGGTCTCCACCCCGCCCAGGGCACCGAGGACCACTACTGGGCCCTACAGCGCAACCTCTTGGCCTCGACTTAGGCCAGTTTGGCGGCGATCGAGGCCGCGCCCCGCAGCACGAGGCCATCAGCTCCTGCGGCGCTGTAGCGATGCGTTGGCCGCTCAACGGCTTCAGCCAGGAGGTCGTTCAGCAGCGCATCGAAGGTGACGAGCGGGTTGATGAAGAGGTATCGAGCGAGGGAACCAGGAATGGTGTTGACCTCATTGACGAAGCACCCCGCTTCGCCCTCGAGGAAGTCGATGCGCGCCACGCCTCGGATCGAGGCCAGCTCGGCGACGCGGTGGGCAGCAGCGATGATGGCCTGCTCCCGCTCGGGGCTGAGGACTGCGGGGAGCTCTCGGGGCGCCGACGCCATGCCTTCGCCGCCGACGTACTTGTCGCGGTAGTCGAGGATCTCCGAGGACGACGACGTCCGCAGTGGGCGCTCGATCGCCGAGAGCTGCACGGTTGGGTAGGTGCGCACGGCGATCTGGAGGTCCGAGAGGTCCGGCCGGTAGGGCTCGATGACCGCGCCCTGGGCCAAGTGGACGTTCGTCGAAAGGCGCGCCTTGGCGGTCGCGAGGTCAGCGACCACGTCGATGCCGATGGAGGATCCTCCGAAACGGGGCTTGACGATGTAGGGGCCGTCGAAGGGCAGCGACTCGAGGTCAGCGGTGAGCGCTCGTCGGGGCAAGGTGGAGAGACCGTGATCGGCGAGGACGCTGGCGAAGGCCAACTTGTCCATGCCAATGGCTGCGCCGGCCACGGTGGGTCCGGCGTAGGGGACGCCGGCGAGGTCGAGCGCGCCCTGCAAGGTCCCATCCTCACCAGGTCCACCGTGGGTGCAGAGGATTGCAGCGTCGATCTCGAGGGGGCGTTCCTTGGCCAGACGACGCCCTTCGACGACCAACCCCTCGCCAGCACGGAGGTGCAGCGCCTGCGCTCCGCTCGGCACGCCGTTGGCGAAGGCCTGAGCTTCGAGGCCGGCATCGACCAGCACGAAGGCTCCGGCCTTGGTCCAGTAGATCGCGTGGCAAGTTCGACGACCGGCGAGCGCCCGAACGGCTTGGAGTCCGGTCAGGATGCTCACGTCGTGTTCAGGGGACGGTCCTCCGAAGATCACCGCGACGTCGCCCACAAGTCCTCCTCGAGAAGTTCACCCGGCCACCCGCGTGGCCAACCCGCTCAAGGGTAGTGGTCGGGGAGGTCGTTCTCGTAGAGGACGGCATCACGGCCGGTTCCGTTGGCGCGGACCCAGGCAACGGCATCGTCTCGGTGCTCCACGGTCATCACCGTCGCTGGAGTTCCAGCGAGCCCCTTCTTGAGCGCACGGCGATTGGTTCGGCCCACGATGATGACCACCTCAGCGACCGCACCAGCCTGGGCCCCGAAGGTGGCGTTCGCCTCCCGGGCCGAGGAGCCGAGCTCGATCATCCCGGGCGTCACCACGATGCGCCGCTCGACCGGCTGCGCGGCCAAGGCGGCGAGCGCTGCAGCAGCCCCTGACGGATTGGCGTTGAAGGTGTCGTCGAGGACGTGCACCCCGCTCGAGGCCACCGCGCTCGTGAGGCGGTTCTGGGTTGGGACAAGGCCGACTAGTTGCGCGGCGACGACCTTGGGGTCGAGCCCGAGGGCGAGCGCTGCGGCAACGGCACAGGCCACGTTCGTCGGCTGCACGCCTGCAGGCAGGGTGAAGGGCTCACCCGTGCGCACGCCGGCGATGCTGAGCACCACGTGCTCGCCTTCAGTGGTGAGCGCAACCTCAGCAGTGGGGTCGATCGCAGAACAGCGCACCACCCGCCGACCAGCGTGAGAGAGCGTGGTGGCGAGTCCGGCGAGGCGGGCATCGTCGGCGTTGACGATGGTCGTCGCCGCCTGCGTCGTGATCTCGGCCTTCGAGGCCAAGGTCACCTCGAGGGAACCGAACCGCTCGAGGTGCACCGGGCCAATGGCGGTCAGGATCGAGATCTCCGGTGGGATCCACGCGCAGAGCTCGGCGATCTCGCCGGGTCCGTAGGTGCCCATCTCGGCGATGAAGACCTCGGTGCCGGGATGGAGGTGCTCGTTGATCGATCGGGCCAGCCCACCTCGGTTGTTGAAGCTCGCTGGCGTCGCCACCGTCACGCGCTGGCCGTGGAGGATCTGCGCGAGGTGGTTCTTGGTCGAGGTCTTCCCGAACGATCCGGTGATCGCCACCACCCTCGGGTGCACCTCGGCGAGCGTCGCTGCCGCTTGATCGACGAAGACCTGCATCCTCGCTGCTTCGCCTGCGGCGAGGAGCCAGAGTGCGGCGTCGACGAGGAGCGGGCATAACAGGACGCAGAGCGCGAGGCCAGCAGTCGCGGAACCGAGCGCTGCGGTCAGGCCGACGAGGATGGCGCCGAGCACGACGGTCACGACCCCGACGCGTCGGAGGCGTTCCGTCCACGCCAACGACGACGTCCGCCCCTTGATGGAGAGCCCAATGGGGAAGGCGACGGCGTAGGCCGCGAGGAGCACGACGCAGACGTCGCCCTTCAAACTCACAGGGAAGAGGAGCGCGCCGAGGAGCGCCACCACCGCACCGGCGACGCCAACCACGTTCCACCACCGAGCGCGGATCCATCGACCGAGGAACGGCGTCACCGTTCCGGGCAGGTAGTGCTCTCGTTGCGCCACGCGCAGCCACCGCAGGAGCGCGGTGGCACTCGAAGCGACGACGAGGAGGTCGGCGAGCACGAGGAGCAGGCCTTTCACTGGATCGCCCCCACCACTCGGGCCAGCACCTCTGGCGCCTCTCGAACGGTGTCGTGGCCAACACCGGGGAGGACCTCGAAGGATGTCTGAGGCACGAGGCCCTGGACCGACCGAGCGATCGAGACGCCGACTGCGTCATCGCGTTCACCCCAGACGAGGTGGAGCGGCACCGTGAGGCGGCGGAGTTCATCGTCGTAGGACTCGTTGACCATGGTCACGAGCACCTCTCGCATGACCCCGGTCGCCGCTCGGTAGTCGGCAGAACCGCTCTGCTGACGACGACGCTCGAGGATCGACGGGGGAACGAGGTGGGCCCTGGTCGCAGCACGGAGCAGTCGGTACGACAGTGCCGGTTTGGCTGCCGTTGCCGGACGCAGGAGCGGCGCCCCGGTGCACACCACGGCGCGGACGAGTTCAGGGTGCGTGCTGGCGAGGCACACGGCGATGGCGCCACCACGGGAGTGCCCGCAGAGGATGGCCGGCTCGCCGAGGGAGGTCACGAGCGGAACCAGCATCTCGGCGTAGGCGCGAGCACCCACCGCGGAAGCTGGGGCAGGAGTGGCGCCGAATCCCGGGAGATCGACCGCCACGAGGTGTCGACCAGCCAGTGGGGCGAGGAGGCGCAGCCGATCGAAGTCTCGATGCGTGCGACCCCATCCGTGCAGCAGAACGATCGGAGGGCCCTCGCCAGCCGTGACCTCACCGAACATGCCGCCCGGGAGCGCACTCAACATCCCAGACGCCAATGGCCGTTTCTCTCCACGGCTCCATCCTAGGAGCCACGACCCACCGGGGCGGGGTTCCGAGGACATCCACCGGGTACATTCGACCCATGGCCGAACCGGGGATGCGCGATCGCTTCACCTTCGCGCTCGAGCGCTCGACGTCCAGCCAGCTCGACGCCATCACCGCCACCGATCGTCAGCTCCAGATCATCGCCGCTGCCGGCTCAGGCAAGACCAGGGTCCTGACCCTCCGCCTCGCCTACCGGTGCAGGGAGGAGCAGCTCGACCCCGCTCGAGCACTGGTCGCCACCTTCTCTCGACGAGCAGCCGAGGAACTACGGAGCCGGCTCTTCACCTACGGCGTCCGAGATCTGACGACGGGCACCATCCACGGTCTCGCCCTCCGCCTCATCAGCGAGTTCCGCCACGACCGAGGCGGCAAGCCCGTCGAGGTGCTGACGTCTCGCCATGCGCTCCTGCGCCAAGTCATCGGGCAACTCGATCGGAACGCCCCGGGCCTCAACCCCCAGAGCCTCGACGCCGAGATTGGCTGGGCGAAGAGCCGATCCATAGGGCCAGATGGCTACAGCGAGGCCGCAGCAGGAGCGCAGCGACGCAGCCCCGCCGCTCGATCACTGGTGGCCGATGCCTATGCCGCCTTCGAGCGCCTTCGACTCTCCGCTGGCGTCTTGGACTTCGATGACCTCTTGAGCACCGCGACCACGCTCCTCAACGACGACGCTCGCTTCGCTGCGGCCATTCGGTGGCGCTACGAGCACCTGAGCCTCGACGAAGCGCAAGACCTGAACCCGGCGCAACGCGACCTCCTCCTCGCCATCATCGGCGACGACCCCGATTTCACCTTCGTTGGTGACCCCAACCAGTCGATCTACGGCTGGAACGGGGCGGATCCCGACCTCATGGGAGACCTCGCTCGTCGGTTCCCGGCAACCCGGACCATCCACCTCCGTGCCAACCACCGCTCGAGTGCGGGAATCGTCCAAGTCGCCGGCGCTGCCCTCGGCGCCCCAGGGGCAGGTCGCTCGGCAAAGGTCGGAGGGATCGTCCCCACGGTCCACTACTACCCCACCGATGCCGACGAGGCGTCCGACATCGCTGCCTTCTGCCTCCACGAAGGCCGGCGACGTGGCTCCTACGCTGCGGTTGCCGTCTTGGCCCGCACCAACGCCCAACTCCAGATCGTGGCCGATGCCCTCGACCGCGTCGGCGCCCCCTACCGCCTCGCCGGGGGCGAGCTCGCCCCAGCGAGCGACCTCGACCAACGCAGCGCGAAGCCTCGCCTCGATCTCCCCCAGGTAGATGACGTGGTGCTCTCTACCTTCCACAAAGCCAAGGGACTCGAATGGTCCTCAGTGGTGGTCATGGGTGTTGCCGAAGGACTCGTGCCCCTGCACTTCGCCACCACCCAAGCTGAACTCGCCGAAGAACGACGGCTCCTCTACGTTGCCCTCACTCGAGCCACCGACCACCTGCGCATCACCTTCGCTGAGCGCCGGGTGCACAACGGCCAGGTCGACTCCCGTCGCCGAGCCCCATCACGCTGGCTGGCGGAGATGGAGTTCGACCTCCAGCGCCAGCAGGACGAAGCGGCTCCCGTCCTCGGCGCAGCCCGCCTCAAGATCCTCGAGGAGATTCGTCGGCAACTCCCCGAGGCGTGAGCGACTCGAGCGTCAGTCGCTGAACGTGGCCACCACCGGAGCGTGGTCCGAGGGCTTCTCACCCTTGCGGGCCTCTCGGTCGACGCTGGCAGCGACGAGGCGACCCATGAGCGGCGCTGACGCCAACAGGAGGTCGATCCTCATGCCGTGGTTCTGCCGGAAGCTCCCGCCTCGGTAGTCCCACCACGAGAACTGCCCAGCCTGTGGGTGCAGGTGCTCCACCACATCCTCGTAGCCGAGCCCGCACAGTGCAGCGAGCGCGGCACGCTCCGCGGCGCTCACGTGGGTCATGCCGACGAGTGCCGCCGGATCCCAGACATCGGCGTCGCTCGGCGCGATGTTGAAGTCTCCACCAATCACATGTGGAGCGTTGGCCGCACTGGCGTCGTCGAGCCAGGTCCGCAGATGCTCCAGCCAGCGCAACTTGACGGCGTAGTGGGGATCATCGAGGGCTCGACCATTGGGCACGTAGACGCTCGAGACGCGAACACCACCACAGGTGGCGTGGAGGATCCGGCAGCCCGCCTCAACTTGGGGGTCACCGAATCCCGATTCCACGCCCTCGATGCCGCAGCGCGAGAGGATCGCGACGCCGTTCCACTGGCCGTCGCCGTGGTGCGCTGCCTCGTAGCCGAGCTCGGTGAACGGTGCAGGATCGAAGGCAGTGTTGGCCATCTTCGTCTCTTGGAGCAGCACCACGTCGACCTCGGTCGCTTCCAACCACTCGAGCACTCGAGGCAGTCGGGCTCGAAGGGAGTTCACGTTCCAGGTGGCGATCTTCATGGCGCTAGGACAGGGCGAGTTCAGCCACGCGCCGGGCGGGATCGAGGCCGCGCACGGTGAAGGTGTAGCGCTCACCGAGCGTGACGACTGCCTTCGCGCTCTTGGCGTCTGGATCACCGAGGTTCTTCGTTGGGGCGTAACAGGTCACGGTCGCGCCGTCGCCGAGTTCCACGGCCACCATTGCCCCATGCGAGGTGAACGACACCACTTCTCCCTCTACGGGTGCGTCGATGGGGTAGGTCGTCACGAAGGTGAGGAACGGCACGGCATCGTTGACCGCCTTCGGGGCTGGGGCCACCCGTTCAGCGACATCGGCACGCTTCTTCGGGGCTCGCTTCTTCGGAGTCTCCGGCTCGGGCTGGGGCTCGGGGGCGACCTCCACCACTGGTGCGGCCTTCTTTGAGGCCCGCTTCTTCGGTGCTGGCGCTGCCACCACCTCCTCTGGAGCTGCGACGGCCGGGGCGACGGCCTTCTTTGAGGCCCGCTTCTTCGGTGCCGGGGCCTCCGCAGGAACCTGGGAAGGCGTCTCGGTGACCGAGGCGGCGTCAGTAATTGGCGTCGACGCCTTCTTCGATGCCCGCTTCTTCGGCGCAGGAGCGACAACCACGTCCTCAGGTGCGGTCGTGGCAACAGTCTCTTCGTTCCCACGACGTGCCGGCTGGCGGCGTGCGGAGCGCTTGGCCGGAGCATCTGGAGGGGTGATGACGTCACCAATGGTGGGGGTGACTCCTTCGGGCAGGGTCACCACGAGCTTCTTCGCCGGGACGGCTCGACCTTGCTTGGCTGTCGCCGCTCGGCTCTTCGGTCCGCGAACCGGGGACCGGGGCGTGAACACCCAGCCGATCGGCGGCACGGGCTTCCCGCCGACCAGTCGTCCGGCGTCGAAGAGCCACGGGTACTCGCCGTGGAACTCCTGGAACGAGTCGTTGGACAAGATCACCGCGTTGGCCTTGTCGGCGATCTTCAAGATGAACCCATCGCCTCGACCCACAGCGCCCGCCGGTGGCGTCAGGAGCTCACCGTGGTCGATGGCGTCGTCGTAGGTGGGTTTCTCGCCGGGATCAATCCGGTGCCCGAAGGTCGCATCGACGACCACGATGATGGTGGCGGCGGGATCTTCGTCTCGGTAGGCCTGAACAGCCGCATCGAGCTGCGCGAGGCTCGGCACCATCCGACCTTCCGTTGCGAGGTTGGAGCCGTCGACGATGACGTAGTGAGGTGTGGTCATGACCCTCACAGTCAAGCAGGTTGACCCCGGCCATTGGCCGATGACACCGACCCGACCGGTAGCCTCGTCGAGGTGACTCCACCCCTCGCAACCGAAGAAGCGTGGCGAGATGCCATCCACGCCGCAGTGCCTTCGGGCCTGAAGACCTTCCTGAACTGGCCGGATCGCGAGCCACGTGGACCAGTCGTGATCTTGGTCCACGGTTCACTCGACCGGGGGCCGAGCTTCACCCGTGCCATTCACCGCCTCGAGGGTTCCGCCGTCGTTACCTACGACCGACGTGGCTACCAAGGGTCTCGAGCCATGGGTCCGAGCAGCACCTTCACCGATCACGTCGACGATCTGCTCGCCATTGCTGATGCCGCTGACCTCGGCGCCGGCGTCGTGGCGATTGGCCACAGCTTCGGAGGCGACATCGTCCAAGCAGCAGCACTCGATCGCCCCGAACGCTTCCTCTCCATCGGCGCCTACGAGCCGCCCATGCCGTGGCTCGGCTTCCACCGCCTCGGCAGCGGCGAGTGGCCAGCGCTCGATCCCGATCCAGGGGTCGAAGCCGAGAACTTCTTCCGCAGGATGATGGGGACCGCAGCCTGGGAGCGCCTGCAGGAGGGCGCACAGGAGGATCGTCGGGCTGATGGGCCCGCGCTCGTCCAAGACCTCATTGCCATCCGATCGCTCTCGTTCGACCCAACCACCCTCAGCGTCCCCGTGCTCTTCGGCGTTGGTGGCGAGAAGTCGATCGCCCACCACCGAGAGGCAGTTGCCCACCTCGGTGCAACCGTGCCGACGGCCACCACCATGACGATTGACGATGCTGGCCACGGCGCGCACGTCTCCCACCCCGACCACTTCGCCACCTTGATCAACGCCGTCCTCGACCGATCGAGGACTGGAGGGCAGCCAGTATGACCACCTACCTCATCTCCGGAAGCTCAGGCCTCCTCGGCAGCGCGCTCAGCGACGCTGCCCAAGCCAACGGCGTACACGTCGCCCGGCTGATCCGCTCCTCGACTCCGTGCACCAACGGCGACGTCGCCGTCGATCTCGGACACCGGTGGATCGATCGAGACGCCCTCGACACCCTCGGCCACGTCGATGCCGTCATCCACCTCGCCGGTGCAGGCATCGCCGATCGACGCTGGAGCCCAGCACGCAAGCAGGAGATCCTCGAGAGCCGAACGGTGTTCACCGAGCTGCTGGCGACGACGATCGCTCAGCTAGCAACTCCTCCAGGAGTGTTCCTCTCCGGGTCGGCAATCGGCTTCTACGGCGACACCGGTGCAACCGACGTCGATGAACGAGGAGCCGTTGGCCACGACTTCCTCGCCGACGTCTGCGCTGCCTGGGAGGCAGCAGCGCGTGATGCTGGTGTCCGGACCGTGCTGCTGAGGACCGGAATTGTGCTCACCCCTCGAGGGGGTGCGCTGAAGAGGCAACTCCCCCTCTTCAATGCTGGCCTGGGCGGTCGACTGGGCCGCGGCACCCAATCGATGAGTTGGATTGGCTTGACCGATTGGATCCGTGCGGTGGAGTGGATCATCGCCGACGAGACCCTCTCTGGTCCCGTCAACCTCACCGCACCAACGCCGGTGACCAACGCCGAGTTCACGACGACGCTCGCCCGCTCGCTGCATCGGCCAGCGCTCGCGGCGGTTCCTCCGTTCGCCCTGAAGATCGCTCTGGGGAGTGAACTGGCGTCGACCGCGCTGCTCGCCAGCCAACGCGTGCTCCCGAACGCCCTCCTCGACGCTGGATTCACGTTCGCTGAGCCCGATCTCGCTGGAGCGCTCCGCCACGAACTCGGCGCTGGCACAGAGCAGCATCGCTAGGAGACCGCGAGCCTCCATGGCCATCCAGGGATCGATTGCGAGGCAGGTGCGTCCTGCGAACGGCGTTGCTCGCGAGGACCACTGCTCGTTGAAGCGAAGCTGGCCATCTGCTCAGCGCTCTTGGAGTCGGACCTCGAACGCGTCACGGAGCGCGTCGCCGATGTAGTTCGTCGAGAGCACGAACAAGATGAAGATGATGCCGACCGGCCACAGCGTCCACCAGTAGCCCTGCTCGAAGTAGGTCGTGGCGTTCTGAATCATCGAACCCCAGTCGAATTCTGGTGGCTTCAACCCCAGTCCGAGGTAGCTGATCGATGAGAGCGCCAGCACGGCATCTCCGAGGGCGAAGGTTCCTGCGGTCACCATGACGGACATGGTGTTCGGAAGGATGTGCCGCCACATGATCCGACGCTTCGTCGAACCCATCGTGGTCGCCGCTTGGACGTACTCCCGCTCACGGAGCACCTGAGCCTCTGACCGCATGAGTCGAGAGATCCCGAACCATGCGGTGAACCCAATGACGCAGGTGAGGGCGGTCAAAGTTTGTCCGAAGAGGACGACGACCAAGATCAGGAGGTAGAGGCCAGGAATCGACAGTGCGACGTCGATGATCCGCATCATGATGGTGTCGATCTTCCCGCCACGGAATCCGGCGAAAATGCCGTAGGCGACGCCCACGGTCATCGTGATGAACGCTGAGAGGAATCCGATCGCCAACGAGTACCGAGCTGCGTAGAACAGGAGCGAGAAGTTGTCCAACCCGCCAGTACAACCGAGGATGTTGTGCGCAGAGGGCTGGGCGTTGCCAAGGGAGCCGTAGGGCTGACCCTGCCAGCACGATCCCGTGGTGTTGATCACGTAGTCGCTCCAGTAGCTACTCGGCGTGAAGAGCGGAACGATGACCGCCATCACGATGAGCACCACAATGAAGATCAGTGAGGCAACGGCCAGTTTATTCTGCAAGAACACTCTGGCCATCTGGCGAATCATCGATTGGTGACCAGAGACCTCACCACCTGCAGGGGCAGCGTCATGGGCGAGGTGAATTGCCTCGGCCCGAATTGCACCACCATCAGGAACTCCGACTTCATTGGACACGTCGTTCGGCTCAACCATCGAACTACCTCCCTCCGCCCAGTCGGACCCTCGGGTCTGCGACTGCCACCATGACGTCAGCGAGGAGGTTTCCGAGCACCGTCAGCACCGCGGTGAACACGGTGATCGCCATGACCACCCGGATGTCGTTAATCGTCACCGATTGGACGGCGAGGACGCCCATGCCGGGGTAGTTGAAGACGTTCTCAACGATCAATGCCCCGCCGATGATCCCTGGCACCGAGAGGCCGAGGATCGTGATCAGCGGAATGATCGACGGGCGGAGAACGTGGCGGAACAAGACCCTCCGTGAGCTCGCACCCTTGGCACGAGCGGTACGGACGTGATCTTGCACCAACGTGTCGAGCGCCGAACTCCGCATGAAACGGCTGAGCCCTCCAATCGAGAGGGCGATGATGGCGAGGAACGGGAGGAGGAACTGATCCGCGTGGGCGATCATCCAGCCTGGGAACGCCGACGGCGAGACTTGCTGGGCGAGCGAGTCAATGGTTGGGGTTCCAATGTGGAGCTCCACCGCTAAGTAGAACTGCAAGATGATGCACACGAGCACCGCTGGCGTTGAGTAGAGGACGTAGACGATGGTCGTCATGATGTGGTCGTAGGGCCGATTGCGCCTCGTCGCTTGGGTCAACCCGATCGGAATCGCGACGATGAGCGAGATGATCGTCGGGATCAACGTGAGCCAAATCGACCGCCACGTGGCGCCGCTCAGCACGGTGGAGACGGTGACCAGATGCCCGAGGTGCGAGCTCCCGTACGCGTAGCCGAAGTCCCCGTGGAGTGCGGCGATTAACCAGTGCCAGTACTGCACCATGACCGGCTGATCGAGCCCGACCTTATGAATCCACGCGAGATTCTCGACGCGGGTTGATCGTGGACCGTTGACCTGCACTGCCAAGGAGTACGCACCTTGACCGAAGGTGCTCGGCAGAATGAACGTGATCAGGGTCACACCGAAGAGGGTGACGATGCCTTGGAAGAATCTCGAGAGGAAGTACTTCACGTTGCCGGCCCTTCGTGGTGTTCGTGCATCATCGTTCCTGCCGTGCCCGCGCCCGTCGCCATCATGATGCTGCCACCGTCGACCGGAGCTGGACCGTTGCCCGAAGCGGGTGATGACAGGCGACGAGGTGCTCCGCTCCGAGACCCGCCACGGCTTCCATGGTGGGTTCTTCGTTGGCGCAACGATCATCTGCAGCTGGGCATCGCGTCCGGAACCTGCAGCCAGAAGGCGGGTTGACCGGGCTCGGAATTTCACCCGTGATGCGGTGCTCTCCGCGGAGAGGGGCATCGACGTCAGGGATCGGAACCGAGCTGAGCAACCCACGAGTGTAGTGATGCGCCGGCTGAGCGAAGACTTCGGCAGAGGGACCCACCTCGACCAATTTGCCGAGGTACATCACGCCAATGCGGTCGGCGATGTAGCGGACGACGGCTAGGTCGTGGCTGATGAAGAGATAGGAGAGGTTGTGATTCGTCCGCAAGTCCTGCATCATGTTCAAGATTTGCGCCTGAATCGACACATCGAGTGCAGATACCGGCTCGTCGGCGATCACCAGTCGGGGCTCCACTGCGAGCGCTCGAGCGAAACCAAGACGCTGCCGCTGACCGCCTGAGAACTCATGCGGATAGCGAGACAGCACGTCGGCCGAGAGGCCCACCTCACCGAGCAGCTCACGGAGACGAGCATCGATCTGCGGCTTCGCGAAGCCCTGGATGCTCAACGGTTCAGCGAGAATCTCCCGCACCTGCTTGCGCGGATTCAGTGAGGCGTACGGATCCTGGAAGATCATCTGACGAACCTTGGCGCGCTCCAAGCGCAACTTCTGCTCATCGTTCACCACAGCGTCCCCATCGAAGGTGATCGCCCCCGAAGTCGGCGTCTCAAGACCCACGAGCAATCGACCGATCGTCGTTTTCCCACATCCCGATTCACCAACGAGGCCAAACGCCTCACCCGCTCGAATGTGGAACGACACTCCTGCAACTGCACTGACGATTCGCTTCTCTCGGTCGAACAACTTGTTCGACTTCAGGGGGAATTCCTTCGTCAACTCCACGACGTCGAGGAGCGGTTCCGCCATCGCAACCGGGGCAGGAGCAGCGGTCTGCTCAGCCACGGATGACCGCACGGTGACGGCCACTGGTCCGCGACCGGGGTTGAAGCACGCGTAGTAATGCCCATCGTCGGCATCGGAGCTCAACGATGGCTCAGCTGTTCGGCAATGGTCGGTGACCGAGGTGCAGCGTGGGGCGAAGCGACAGCCGGAGATCGGCTTCGACAGATCAGGTGGAAGCCCGGGGATTGAGAGCAAGCGCTCAGACGTCGCTCCGTCAACCTTCGGCACTGCCGCCAGCAGCGCCCTCGTGTACGGATGCCGCATCTCTTCGAAGACCGCTCGAGTTGCACCCTCCTCGATTTTGCGGCCTGCGTACATCACGACGACGCGATCGGTTCGACCAGCGATGACGCCCATGTCGTGGGTGATCAGCATGGTGGCCATTCCGAACTCCGAACGCAGACCATCCAAGACATCGAGAATTTGCGCCTGGATGGTGACGTCGAGGGCGGTCGTCGGCTCATCAGCGATGAGCAACTTCGGCTCACACACGAGCGCCATCGCAATCATCACCCGCTGGCGGAGGCCACCGGAGAGCTGGAATGGGTACTGATCCATCCGCTGCTCAGGATTCGGCATCTGCACCATCTTGAGGACTTCAATTGCCCTCGCGTACGCCTCAGCCTTCGACGCCTTGCGGTGGATCATGACCCCTTCGGCGATCTGGCGACCAATGCGCATCACGGGGTTCAGTGAGGTCATCGGGTCCTGAGGAATCAGGGCGATGTCGTTCCCTCGCACTCCCTGCATTTGACGCTCAGAAAGCGTGACGAGATCGCGCCCATCGAGGAGAATCGATCCCTTGCTCACCGATCCGTTCGCGGCGAGGAGTCGCATGATCGACATGCCAATCGTGCTCTTGCCGCAGCCGGATTCCCCGACGACACCCAAGCACTCGCCAGCGTCAATTGAGAAGGATACGCCGTCGACAGCGGCGACCACCGTGTCGCGCATCGAGTAGGAGGTCTGCAATTCATTGACTTCGAGCAATGCCACCCTTCAACTATAACGGGTGCCCATTGCTACCACGCACGAGAGGTGACCGCTCAGGACATCGTCTTCGCTCGCCGAACAAGTGCTGACGCTCGCTCGTTAGGGAACGTTGCTCTTCCGATGCCCGAGGTACAGCACGGCATCACCGGTGCGCAGGGTTGCCGCCGCCCATGCGACTGCGTCGTCGAATCGGTCGAACCGACGGGCGTCATGGCCAATGCCGTTGCAGAGACTCTGGAGGCCCTCCCGGCCGACCACGATGAGCTCTGCACCGAGTTGTCCGACTCGGGCACCGAGTTCGTAGTTCGTGGCTCGGGTGACGCCATCGGTGCCACTGAGGCCCGAGGTCACGACGAACTTCGATCCATCCACCTTGAGGGCGTCGAAGGTCGTCAACGCCGAGACGAGCGCTCGTCGATCGACATCGTCACTGGCCACCATCACCGTGACGCCGGATGACGAGGTTCGCACGCTCCATCGCCCGACGAGGAGTTCTGGCCGAACCACGCGACCTCGTGCCTCGAAACCTCCACCCCACTCGATCACGGTGGCTGCGACGATTCCTACCTCTTCTGGGGTCCAACCATCAATGGGCTCGAGGGTCTCCTGCAGCCGGCCTCTCCCTTGGATCTCCCAGTGACCCCCCTCAACAGCCACCGCGACCTCGTGAGCAACGCCGGGACCGACGCTGACCCAGCGAACACCGAGCGCCTCGATCTCGGCCCGAAGTCCGGCGTCGATTCCGGGGGCATTGAGCGCGACGACGGGCCCTCGGAGTGCTCGAGAGTCGACGAGCCTCCGGAGCGCCGTGTGAAGGTGCTCCCACTCCCCCTGGTCGACGTGGCCAACGATGACCGCCGCAACGGTGCCGGCAGGCACGACCACCGCGAGCTCCTGACCCTGGTCTGGGCTGACGCCCACCACGATCGCAGCACTCGCAGAGTCCATGGCGACGGCGGCCGCCGTCCACACACCCGACACACTCCCACTGGAAACCTCACGCGCGATCTCGAGATGCCGTGCGATCGACTCGACGAGCACTGCACGCCCCGACGAGGCGAGAACGATGACACCCCGGACGGCGCTCTCGCCCATGCGCTTCGCTAATGCCCGAGCGAGGAATTTCCGTCGCAGGGGGAGCAGCATCCTGGTCGCGATCGAGACATCGACGGGAATGAGCACAATTGCACACGTGAGCACGACGAGCCCGTGCCCTAAGGCGATCCACGCGATCGCTGCTGTGCCTGCTCCTACGACGGCCGACAAGGCAGTGAGGGGGGCGATCCATGCGTTCGTCGACGGGAGGATCTGACGGCGATCGATCTTCATCCCATAGGGGAAGACCACTGCGTAGGCGACGCCGATCACGAAGAGCACCGGCACCGCACGACTCACGATCGCGAGGATGCCGAAGATCCCAGCGACCACCGAGAGCGAGATCGGCGCATGGAGTTCAACGACGTTCCCCGAGGCCAACCCTCGTTGACCGCCGATGCGTCGCTCACCGATTTGGCTGGCTTGCTTGAAAGGGAGCATCATCAGGCGCCCGGCCATCCCATGACGATGCGCAACGGCGTTCGCTGCGGGAGCGGGGGGGAATGCCCACTTGGCGTAGATGCGGCGCAGCGCTCCCGGCGCGCAGTCCTCGAGGGCACTGGCCAAAATCCAGCGCCGACCAGAGACGACGCAAGCGACCGTTGCCGCTGCCATGCTCAGGGAAGTTGCGAGCGTCACTTCCCGCTCCCAATGGAGGACGCCTTCACTGCAATCCCAACCGCCTGACGATGTGGAACCCTGAACTCTTTGGCCCCATCTGCACAATCGTCACGGTGCGACCCTATCGGATGAGCCCCTCGGGCGGTTTCCCATATCCGGGCGATGAACGAAGGAGAGCCCCCCGCCCGAAGGCGAGGGGCTCTCCGTTCTTGAACCGTTCAGTTCGGTCCAGCGTCGACCTAGATCGACGTGATGTACTCAGGGTTGAAGTCACCGAGCGGGTTCGGAGCCTGCGCACCCGTGATGGTCTTCAGCACCTCACCGAAGCCAGTTGGCGTCGGAGTCCAGAGGAACGGCAGGTCGTCAGCGGTGAACTGAGCGAACGACGTGCCGTAGGTCGGGTTGTTCTCACCAAGGCCGATGTTGCCCTCGTTCGTGGTCGCCTGCACGAGACCGTTCATCTCGGAGCTGTCGTAGCCACCGGAGTTCGAGCCCGAGCCAGCAGCGAAGAGGACCTCACCGGAGGGGTAGTAGTCCGGGGCGTAGATCCAGCCACCGTAGGCGCAGATCTGCCATGCAGCGGCACCGCCGAAGCACGCAGCCTGAACTGAGGTTGCCTTCTCGAACTTCGCCGTGAGGCCGATGCCCGACGCCTTCGCCGAAGCGACCACGTTGTTCACGAAGTTGGTCTCCGCGGTGTCACCACTCGGTGCGAGGACCTGCAAGGTGAGCTTGGCGCCCTTGGCGATCGGGTAAGACGATGTACCACAGTTGGTGATGTTGCACACCGCTGGGGAAACGCTGGTCTTCCAACCGTGCGAAGCGAGGAGCGCCTTGGCTGCCGTGTTGGAGAACGTGTAGTGGTTCACCACAGTGCCGAAGCTTGCAGCGTCAGCCGCAGGCAGCGAAGGAATCGCCGAATCGGTTGCCACGCCGTAGCCGTTGTCCACCGTCTTGATGATCTGCGCTTGGTTCTCAGACTCCTGGAGGGCGGCACGGATGTACTGCTGGTTGACCAAGTTCACCCACGGAGCCGTTGAGGGGGAGGTCGAGTAGTGGTTCCCGAAGTTGAACATCCAGTAGAACACACCCCACGTCACCGATCCCACCGTCTTGAAGTTGGTGAGGTGCGGCAGCAAGTTGGTGCCCGCCTGACCTGGGGCCGGAGCCTTGGTCACATTCGTCGGCTCCACGTAGCCCGAGTCGAGCTTGCCGGCCTGGAGGTCGGCGATCTCCGCTTGGCTCGTCGCGTAGGGCTTGTAGACGATGGTGAGCACGCCAGAAGGCTTCACCGGGCCATTGTAGTTCGTGTTCGCAACCTGCTCGTCGTTGCCGTCTGGCTGACCCTGCGAGAGGTCGGCGTAGGCCTGGCGGTAGGGGCCATCGCTCCATTGCCACTTCGAGTCGTTGATGTTCAAGTTGCTCAAGTAATTGAACACGTTCGAGCACTGGTCGGACCCGTCAGTCGCAACGGCACTCCACGCCTCAGCGGAGCACCCACCGTTGTTGGAGCCATCGGTCGTGTCCCAGACCTTGGGCATGGGCTGGATCTGCGACAGCTCGTTGTCCGTCAGCCAGGAGTGGCTCTCAAGGCCATTGAAGGTGATGACGACGGTGCTGCCCGTCAAGCCATCAGGAGCGCTCACGCTCTTGACCTGGTCGGGAATACCCATTCCCGGCACGTAACCACAGGCAGCGTTCGCACCCTGCTTGCTCTGTGCCTTGTCCATGTTGAGCCAGAAGATGACGTCCTGGGCGTCCAGGGTCTCCGAGTTTCTGGCGTTGAGGCTCGTCGTATTGGACGACGTCCACTTCCAGTTCTTCGTCGAGATGGTCACCACCGTGTCACCGTTCGACGTCGAGTACACCGGCTCGTTCAGCGACGAAATCGCTGACTGCTCGGAGATGCTGCTACCGAGACCGAACCAGTACCCAGGCCGGTACATGAGGTTCCAGTAGTCAATGTTGGTCGTGGTGCACTGTGCACCCGTGTAGAACGGCAGCACACTGGTCGGAACCGAGCCAGGGCTCCACGGGACGGTAAGCGTCGTAGTGGCCGCGTGGGCCCTCACGGTGCTTGCGCCCGATCCGAGCGTCCCCGTGACAGCCGAGGCAACCAGCGCAGAAGCGCCGACCCCCGCCATCATGAGGCGCTTGAAGCGGTTGATCCGCATATTGTTGCCTCCCCGTGCCGATGCCACGCATCGACACCTCATGGATTGAGCCCAGGTTGAACTCTTGGTGAAGGGTATCTGACCACTGTGTGAATGTCCAGCCGCAAGATCTCAGCATTCACAGGTGTTCCACCACGAGGTGACGATGAGCGCGGCCGGTTACCGCCACCTCGGTGAGCCCACTTCACCGAGGGCCGCCAATCACCCATTCCTCGCGAAATCGCCAACTCCGGCGATGCTCACTCGTGAGGCCGTACCCGAGCAGTGCGCACCGGTGTTCGGGCGACGGGTACCCCTTGTTCGAGGCGAATCCATAGGCGGGAAATGATGGGTCAATAGCCACCATGTGGTCATCTCGAGTCGCCTTGGCCACGATGGACGCCGCCGCAACTAGTGCACTCGTCCGGTCAGCTTTCGCCTTCGTGACCACTGCTGGCTTCCCAAACGCGTCGAGTTCATCTCGATGGGCGAAGGGATTCACGACGCCATCGACGATCACGACGGAGAGTTGAGTTGTCAGACCGAGTCCGCCGAGTGCCCGAAAGGCAGCGATCGCCGTTGCTTCGGTCATCCCGAGGTCGTCGCACTCTTCGGCAGACACCCAACCGGTCGACGTCGCAGTTGCCCACTCGCGAATTGGGACCAGCATCGAGCGACGACGAGGAGGGGAGAGCAGTTTTGAATCGGCCACGCCGTGAGGAGCGCTCCGCAGAGGCCACGTCACGGCGACGGCTCCAACGACCATCGGTCCTGCCCACGCTCCCCGACCGACCTCGTCGATCCCAACGATGACCGAACCGGGTGGTAACTGGAGTGCGGATTCGAGCGCGAGGTCCGCAGGTGGACGTCGCTCAGCCACGGAGGAGTTTCCCCATCTCATTCCGCGGCAGTTCGTCGACGAGCTCGATCCGCCGCGGGCAGACGTACCGAGGGAGACGATCGGCCAAGTACGCAGCAACCTTCGATGTCGTGAGGTCAGCGTCGCCAACCACGAGTGCCACGACCGCCTCGCCGAGATCAGCATCGGGCTCACCTCGCACCAACACTCCGACCACTCCGGCACATTCGAGCGCCACGGCTTCCACGGCTTCGGGCTGGACGTTGTAGCCGCCGGAGATGATCAGGTTCGACCGTCGACCCACGATGCGGAACGCGCCGTCCTCGAGCACTGCCAAATCACCAGTAGCGAACCAGCCATCTGGAGTGGAAGGGAGACCACCACTCGATCCGAAGATCCCGGCCGCGAGGGCAGGAGTTTTGACGTGGAGTTCACCATCGACGATGCGAGTCTCGACCCCCGGGAACGGCCCACCCACCGTTCCGGGGATTCGGACACCATCGACCGGCTGCGTGAGGGTCAGACAGGTCTCGGTCATCCCGTATCGCTCGAGGATGGGCACACCATCGTCAGCCAACGATGCTGCCAGGCTCCGGTCGAGCGGAGCCGACCCACAGATTGCGAGTCGCAACGATGCGAGTTCCCCCACCTGGCCAGCACGCGCGAGGCGCGAGTACATCGTTGGCACCCCGAACAGGAGCGAGCACTCACGAGCCTGCGTCGCCACCGTGCTCGGATCGACGGAAGTGGCGAAGGAAACCGATCCGCCGACCGCGAGGATGCCGAGCAGAGCGACGACCAGCCCGTGGACATGGTGCAGCGGCAAGACGTGCAGCAACCGATCCTCGTCGGTGATTCCCCACGCCTCCGCGACCATCGTGGCCGAAGCGTGGAGAGAGTGATGCGTATGGACGATGCCCTTCGGGTCCCCGGTCGTGCCGGACGTGTAGACGAGGAGCGTCGCATCCGAGGGGACCTCAACAGAGGCTCTGTGCTGGTGCACCGTGAGCTTCGACCCATCGAGGGTGGCTATGGCCCGGGCGTCACGCTTCACTCGTTCGAGGTATTTGGCAGGTGCATCGGGGGCATGGGGGACGGCGATCGCCCCCTCGGCCATGACGGCGAGGAGTCCAGCGACCCCAGCAACGGTTCGGCGGGCAGGGACGAGCACGCGATCACCCGGGTGCACGCCGACGCGACGGAGCGAGGTGCGCAGTCGTTCGATCGCGACGAGCAACGCGTCCCCATTGACCACTTCGCCCTCGACGGTGGTCAGTGCGTGCCTTCGGTGCGAGAGATGCCCGAAGATTGCATCCACCATCACGAGTTGCTCCACCCGAGTGATGCTAGTGACCGCCGGCTTCGCCGCCCGAGTTCCGCAGTGGCCGAGGGCGAGTTCTAGAGTGACGATCATGAGCCGCCGCTACGTCGCCGTCGTTCCGCACACCCACTGGGATCGAGAGTGGTATGAGCCGTACCAGACCTTCCGAATGAAGTTGGTCGATTTATTGGACCAGCTCCTCCCCCTCATGGAGCAGGACCCGAGCTACCGCCGGTTCCTCCTCGACGGTCAGATGGCCGTGGTCGATGACTACCTCGAGGTTCGCCCCGAAGCAGAAGAGCGCATCCGAGCACTCGCCGCCTCTGGACGCCTCACCATGGGACCGTGGTACATCCTCATGGACGAGTTCTTGGTGTCGGCCGAGACCATGGTCAGGAACCTGCAGATGGGCATCGTGCGGGGTGCTGCGTTCGGTGGGGTCATGGAGGTCGGCTACCTCCCCGACATGTTCGGCCACATCGCGCAGATGCCGCAGATCTTGGCCCAAGCCGGGCTGACCGACACGGTGCTGTGGCGCGGCGTGCCGAGTGCGATCACGGCAACTGGGTTCACCTGGGTCGCACCCGATGGTTCATCGGTCCGCGCGGAGTACATGCCAGTTGGCTACGGCAACGGCGCAGGTCTTCCCAGTGACGCCAAGTTGCTCATTCAGCGAGCGACGAACCACATCGACGAGATCGGCGAATTCCTCGGCGATTCCCTCCTGTGGATGAACGGCTCAGACCACCTCATGCCGCAGGCGCACCTCGGGCGCGTCCTCGCCGAAGCGAATGATCTCCAAGAGGACTTCCAGTTTGAGATCACCTCGCTCCCCGAGTACCTCGCCACCGTCCCCCGAGAGGGTCTCGAGACCTGGCACGGCGAACTCCGTTCTGGCTTCCGCTCCAACGTGCTCATGGGCGTGACGTCCAATCGGGTCGACGTGAAGCTCGCAGCTGGACGGGTCGAGCGGTTGCTCGAGCGCCGAGCGGAGCCACTCGCAGCCCTGCTCACCGACTCCTCCACCTACCCAACACGACTGCTCGAGTTGGCGTGGCGTGAGGTGATTCGCAACAGTGCGCACGACTCCATCTGCGCGTGCAGCGTCGACGACGTCGTCGACGCGGTCCTGCACCGCTTCGCTGAGGCGCGGGCGATCGGTGCTGGCGTTGAAGAACGAGCGCTCGACACCTTCGCTCGCTCCTTCGCCACCACGGGCACTTACGTCTTCAACGCAACCCAACGCGAACGTGCCGGGATCGTCGAGTACGTCGTCACCGGTGACGACCTCGACGAGGACATCACCCAAGTCATGTCGGAACAGAGCCGCTTCCCTGCCCAGATGGACGTCGACGGTGACACCCTGCGGGCCATTCTCGGACTCCTCAACGGTCCGCGAATCACCGATGACACCTGGATCCACGCGGCGAGCTGCGAGGACCTCGCCCCGGATCACATCGCCCTCACCGTGAAGATTGGCGCGACGCCGAATCCCCACGTCGAACTGGAAGAACTCCGACGCGACCTCTACACCCGGGTCGGAGAGATCCCGACGCTGCGAGCCACGGTGACCTTGGACCAGCCTCGTATCCGGAGGGTCGCCGTCCTCACCGAACCCGTTGCTGGCTACGGGTGGAACGCGCTCCGTCCTGCTGCGCCGACCCATCGGGCGGTTGCCGAGGAGTGCGACGTCGACGGCGTTGCGAGCGTGGCCCTCTCCAACGGACTGCGCTCGATCATCGTCGACCCGACGAATGGAACCTTCGCGATCGACGGCGTGACCGGATTCGGTCAGCTCGTCGACGAGGGCGACCTCGGCGACTCCTACAACTACTCCCCTCCCGCCACCGACACCGTCGTCGACACGCCGACCAGCGTTGAGGTCACGACCACGCTCGGTGGGCCGCTGCGAGCCAGCGCCACGATCACCTCGACCTACACCTGGCCTGAGCACATCGACCCAATGCTCAACCGCCGCGTCGGCGCCGTCACGGCGACCGTGACCACGACGGTGGAACTGTGCGCGGACGACCCAACGGTCCACGTGACGACCACCTTCATCAACCCCGCGAGCGACCACCGACTCCGAATCCTCCTCCCGCTCCCCGAGGCAACCGACCACTCCGTCGCCGAGTGCGCGTTCGGGACCGTCGAACGGGGACTCGTGGCCGAAGGTCGACCCGACGAACTGGGCCTCGCCACCTACCCCTCTCGGCGATTCGTACAGGCTGGTGGCCTCACGGTGGTCCACGAGGGCCTGAACGAGTACGAGCTCGTCGACCGAGCAGACGATGACTCCACTGCTTCCACCATGGCGCTCACCCTGGTGCGGTCAACGGGCATGCTCTCCCGACTCGGGATGAAGTACCGCCCCTTCCCCGCCGGGCCGCTCACACCGGTAGAGGGCCTCCAGATGGTCGGCAAGCGCATCACCGCGACCTACCACCTGGGCTTCGGCGACCTCGACCCCTACGGTCTCGCCGATGCCGTCCTCCATCCCCTCGACGTCGTGCACGCCGAAGGTAGCGGCACTCGAGCCGAGGCGGGTCGAGCCTTCACGATCACCGGCGCCGAGGTCAGCGCGATTCGCCGCGAAGCCGGAGCGCTCGAAGTTCGCGTCTTCAACCCGCAGGCAGAGGAGACCACGGTCGACCTCGGCCTCGCTCGCGGATGGCTCTGCGATCTCCGAGGTCGAGCGATCGAGCCCTTCGATGGATCGCTGCTCCTCGCCCCCCACCGCTTCGCCACCCTCCGGTTCACCCACGAGGGATAGCGCAGCTCGTGCCTCATCATCAGAACCATGGGCAGGGCATGCCCATCGTGCTGATCCCCCTCAAGACCTTCACGATGGCCAAGGGCAGGCTCGGTGATCGCCTCAGTGCAGACCGCCGCGCAGAACTGGCACGGTTCCTCGCTGGAGGCGTCATCACCGCAGCGGCGCCGTGGCCGGTCGTAGTGGTGTGCGATGACGACGAGGTGGCCACCTTCGCTACCGAACGTGATGCCAGCGTGGTGCGCGTCGCAGCTCATGGACTCAACGCAGCGATCGGCGATGGCCTCGCCGCGCTGGATGGAAGCGACGCCACGCACGTCATCATCACCCACGGCGACCTCGCCGATCCATCGACCCTCCACGAGCTCCCGCTCACCGAAGGCGTGACGATCGTTCCCGATCGAACGAACGATGGCACCAACGTCCTCGCACTCCCCCTGCGAGTAATCGGAACGTTCACGCCGCGCTACGGGATCGGTTCCTTCCAAGCGCACGTCGACGAAGCGCAACGTTGTGGACTCTCCGTAACGGTCCACACGAGCGCCGGATTGGCCTTCGACGTCGACCATCCAGAAGACGTCGACGAGGCGGAACGCCGCCGCCTCTGGCCACAGATCCCGTAGCTCGAGATGCAGAACGAGGGTGGGCTGACGCCCACCCTCGTTCACACTGCACGGTCGATCGTGCGTTAGCGCTTGGCTGCAGCCTTCTTGGCCGGAGCCTTCTTGGCAGGAGCCTTGGCGGCGACGGCCTTCTTGGCAGGAGCCTTCTTGGCGACAGCCTTCTTGGCAGGAGCCTTTGCAGCCACGGCCTTCTTGGCTGGAGCCTTCTTGGCAGGAGCCTTGGCGGCGACGGCCTTCTTGGCCGGAGCCTTCTTGGCAGGAGCCTTGGCGGCGACGGCCTTCTTGGCCGGAGCCTTCTTGGCAGGAGCCTTGGCGGCGACGGCCTTCTTGGCAGGAGCCTTCTTGGCGACAGCCTTCTTCGCCGGGGCCTTGGCAGCCACAGCCTTCTTCGCTGGAGCCTTCTTGGCCGGAGCCTTCTTTGCTGGAGCCTTCTTAGCGGCAGTAGCCACTGGCACACCTCCTTGGGGTGACGTTGCATCGAGCTGACGCCACCAGTGACTGAGCGGGGACTGCCCCATTCGAATCAACTCGTGCCGACAGATAGTTGGTTGCAGACATCCGCCCACGGTCACCACGCGATCGTGCGTGTTGAGGAGAGAACGGAGCCGCGACCCAGGTTGACGTTGCCGATGGTGACGGCGAACTCGCGAGCACGGTGGCCGATGCCCGGTGGCACCTCCATGCACTCCTCGCGTTCAGGTCATTCACCAACGGTCTTCCTCCGCCTTGGGCTTCCACCATTCCACTGTCTCGGAGTCCCTGAGTCAAGCATCCCCAAGCACGTGTGCGAAGTCGCGCGCGGCGTGCCATCGCATCGTGGTGCGATGCACGCTCCTCGCGACCTCCTCGACGCGGTGCTCTCGAGTGCGCTGCGCGGTGGTGGCTGCTACCTCGGCGAAGCGCGCGGGCAGCAGATCTACTCCGGCCACGGTCGGTCCACCTTGGTCCTCGGTCCAACGCGATCGGGGAAGACCACCTCGCTCATCGTGCCGAACATCCTCGGCCACCCTGGACCGGTGGTGGCGACGTCCACGAAGGATGAGCTCCTCCACGTGACCGGACCGTCGCGACGCCAACGAGGGACGGTCGCCCTCTTCGACCCGAGCGGTACCGTCGATCGCCCGAATGGCGTCGCCCTCCTCGGGTGGAGCCCACTCGATGGTTGCGCGGACTGGGACACGGCGATGACCACCGCTTCGTCCATGGTTGCAGCGGCACATGGTCACCACGAGAGCCTGTCGAGCCATTGGCACGAACGAGCGGCGACGCTCCTCTCGAGCGTGCTGCACGCAGGAGCAATCGACGGCCGACCAATGGCATCGGTGCTGTCGTGGATCGATCGGCACGACGGCACCGACGCCCACACCATCTTGGCGCGCGACCCCGTAGCTGCCCCAGTGGCCCTCGATGTCCTCGAGGGAATCCTCGCCACCGCCGATCGAGAGCAGTCGTCGATCTGGTCGACGGCGTCGGGGACGCTGAGCGCGTATCGCTCCCACGCGGCGCTGGAGACTACCGAGCGCGAGCGCATCAACCCCGACGAGTTCACCGCGAGCGCCGACACGATCATCCTCTGCGCGGCGAGTCGACTGCAGCGTCACTACGCGCCGCTCCTCGTCGGTGCACTCGGTGCAGTGCGCGACGCCACGTACCAGGCGAGTGCAACCGGGACCTTGGCGCAGCCGGTGCTCTTCGCGCTCGACGAAGTCGCCAACATCGCACCCCTCCCCGACCTCCCGTCGCTCGTCAGCGAAGGTGGCGGTCAAGGGCTCCTGGTCCTCGCCTGCCTGCAGGACCTCTCTCAGGCGCGCCAGCGCTGGGGAGGACAGGCCGATGGATTCGTGTCGCTCTTCCCGACGACGGTCGTGCTCCCAGGTATCGCCGATCAGCGCACCCTCGAGCTCCTCTCCTCCCTCGGTGGCGACCACCTCGTCCCCGTTCGGTCGATCTCAGCGACACGAGGACGACGCGGTGCGACCCAGTCGGTCGGTCAGGTCTTCCGGCCGCAGTGGACCCCTGCTGCTCTCGCCCATGGGGCGCCAGACACCGCCATCGTCGTTGGACCGACGAAGCAGATCACCGCGATCTCCTTGACGCCGTCTCACCGCTCGATGCCATGGCTCATGCTCCGTGGTGATACCGAACGGCTGCGATCTCCAGTGTCGCGAGATCGCATCCGCTGATCGCGCTCCAACCACCAGCGCAACGCCCGAGGTTCGAGGGGTCGAGCGCCGAGCTCCTCGAACGCTGCGGCACGGGGGAGGACCGAACGCGGGGCGAGCGGCACCTCGAAGATCCCATCGCTCCCGGCTCCGACGAGCTCCTCCACGCAGCCGAGGGTGCTGCTGCTCGGCGCACCTCCGCTGGCTCGAGCCCACGCCGCGACCACCTCACGCCTCGTCACCGACCGATCCCCACCACCGAGGGAAACGGCGAACGCTCGCTCATCGAGGCGCGTGGCTAGGGTCGGCGCCACCCGCTCGTAGGCGAGGATGGAGGACGTGGTGCAGCCGACTGCAGCGAGCCGGCGATCCCAGAGGTCGAGGAACTCTCGGCGAGTCGCTGTGACCGGTTGGACGTGGCGGGCAACGGGTCCGTCCTCACGGAGGGCCGAGGCACGAGTGCTCAGCGCCGCGGTGGCGAGCGGAGGGGCCATCGACGCTGTGAACCCGAGCGCTCGCACGAGCGCGCCCGAGAGCTCGGCGTCGTAGAGGGCGGCAGCGGCATGGCGGTGCGCGAAGAGCCCCCTCGTGTCGATGGGGCGGAACCTCCCCTCGGCGCTGTGGACGAGGTTCATGATGAGGACGTGGCTGTGGAGGTGCGGGTCGCCCGCACGACTCACCCCGTGAGTGGCGGTGAACCCGAGCCACGCACGGCTTCGCTCGGTTGGATCGCTCCGCCCCTGCGGTGCGACCGCTCGATCTTCAAGGTAGGAGAGCGCTGAGGCGACCGCGCGCTCGTGCGCGTCGAGCACCGTGCCCGCCACCGCAGGGGCTCCAAACAGCGCCAGGATGCTCACCGCCTTCTCGGGGGCGAAGATCAGCTCAATGGCACCCACGCGTCGACGCGGACTGGCGAGGTCGCGTGGTCCCCCGACGTTCCCGCGCAGGAGCGCATCGATGGCTGCGTCATCGAGCGTGGCGGGGATGCCGAGGGTCGTCCGCATCTCTCCGACGGAACGCAACGCACCATCGAGGCCGAGGTGCTCGAACTCTGCTCGCCGCCCGCGGTAGTAGCCGGGGTCGACGTGGCGACGCGTGGCAATCCGGAGCACCCCGTGAGCATGCCCACCGGGCGCTGCTCCTCCGTTCGCTCAGTAGTTCTCCAAGATGGCCGTTGCCAGATCTGCACCGAGTCGACGCATGGACGGCGGCGTCTGCACCGTGGCCTCCACCCCGGCTTGAATCAGCAAGATCGCGAGCCATCGCTCACTGGCGACGCGCACCTCGACGTCGAAGACGTCGGGAGCCACTTCGGTCACCCCCATCGACAAGATGGAGTCCGCCACCCAGCGAGCAGCTCCTGAGACCCGGAGCGTCGCCACTGGTGCGTCCTCCAAGAACGCGGTGATGTCCTCGGGGCGGAGTGTGGGGGCGGGGAGACCCGCCGCCTGCGCCCCGAGCTGGTGAACGTCATCGATGCGATCAGCACGGAACACCCGGACGGCACCCGCCTGCTCGCAGTACGCCTCGACGTACCCATTGCCTTCCCACAGCACCACCGAGAGGGGATTGATGATCCGCTCAGTCAGCTCGTCGCGATGGGGGACGAAGTAGGTGATGCGGAGTCGGTCACGCTGGACGGCACTGCGGAGCTTGGCCAAGGTGGCCGCAGCCTCGACCTCAACGGCGAGGACTGCATCGGTGCCGAGCGCAGCGTCGAGTTTGGCCACCGCAGACGCCAGGCTCGAATCCTCGAACATGAATGCGTCGAGGATGAGGTGCGCCGACGCCGAGAGCGCGAAACCCTCTCGGCGACTGAGGCGGCGCGGCTTGGCCATCTCTTCGGGGAGGTTCGCCGAGACCCATTCGTCGTCCACGAGGATCTCGAGAAGCTGATCGGGCGAGTAGGGCGGCGTCCCGCAACATGCCGCCAGTTCGAGTTCCTTCACGACCTGCGCTTCGGACAACGAGAACCGCTCGGCGAGATCGCTGATGCGCGCTTCACCCACCTGAGCGAGGTAGGTCATGATGCCGAGCAGGCGACGGAACCGCTGGGGGCCGGTCATGCGGGTGACCTTCACGTCGGGATCAGCCTCGGTGAACGGGCTCGGAGCATCGGCGATCGCCATGGCGTACACCTGCACCTCGTCGCCGATCGCCGCGTCGCTGTCGCCGTGCTCGGCGACGATGGCCGAGAGCCAGTCGACGATGGACTCCCGGAACTGGGGCGGGCCGAGGACTTCAGCCCGCTCCCCCATCGAGAGGGCGAAGGACCGGGCGAAGATTCCGTTGGTGCACGACAACGCGACCTCGAAGCGCCCGTCCTCGCGGCTCGTGACCGCGATGGCGTCGCCGAGCTCCATGCGAACACGAGCGGTGGCCACGGCGTCGAGGGCCAACACGACGTCGGGGTCAGCGGCGGCATCGGCCCCGTCGACGATGAGGTTGTGGAATCCCCGAGGCCGCTCCACGCCCTCTGGCCAGGTGCCGCTCAGCGGCGCACCGATGGTGACCTCGCCGACGATACGGTCGATGCGGTAGACCCGGACATCAGCACGGGCATCGGCGTACCCCGCGAGGTACCAACGGCCCTTACTCGTGAAGACCGAGGCCGGACGGACGCTGCGCTCCTCACCGCTGTAGGTGAAGGTCACGAGCACCTTGGCTCGCACTGCGTCGTAGAGCTCGGCAACCCCATCGGGCGGCTGGAGCTGGGCGATGACGGGCACCGAGGCCTCGCGGACCTCGCCGAGCTTGTAGAGCGCTCCAGCACCGTACCCAGTCCCGTCCGCCACACCAGCCACCGCAATCGCCAGCGCCCGCTGCTCCGCCGCGGTCAGGTTGAGCTCTGGGAGGTAGTACCGGTCGGGGTTGATGCGGTAGCCCTGTTGGGCCTCACCGCCGATCTCGACCATGTCGATCTCGATGCCCTCTTCACGCAGCGTGCGCTTGTCGCGCTCGAACGCGCCACGGTAGGCCTCTTTCCCCGGCGGGTAGCCGGGAACCTCTTGGACGATCTCGACCAGCGACAGCGGCTTGTTGGCGTTGAGCAGCAGCTGGACGAGGTTCATCAAACGCTCGAGTTGGTCAACCTTGCTCACGGTTTCGCCTCTCCATCTCCGTTCAGTGCCGACCACGTCGGCAGCGGTTCATGCATCGTCGTCGAGGAGGTCGAGGTCGCGCCGCCAGGTTCCCGAGCGCCCTCCGGACTTCTCGACGAGCTGGACGTGCTCGATGCGCATCGTGCGGTCCACGTTCTTGCACATGTCGTAGATCGTGAGGGCGGCGACCGTCGCTGCGGTCATCGCCTCCATCTCCACACCCGTGCGGTCGACGGTGTGGACCTCAGCGGTCACGAGCACCGACGTGTCGCCAATGGCGAAGCTGATCACCACCGAACCGACGACGACCATCTGGCACATCGGCAGGAGCTCCGCGGTGCGCTTGGCCGCGCCGATCCCTGCCACCCGGGCGGTTGCGAGCACGTCACCTTTGGCGGTGGCGTTCTGCACGATGCGATCGGTCGTCGTCGCATCCATCACCACGCGGCACTGCGCCACGGCGCGTCGTTGGGTCACCTCGCGTTGGGCCGGTTCTCGACCGATACCTCCGCTCGACGGCTCGAACTCCAAGTGATGCTGGCTTGCCATCACCTCATCCTAGGGTGCAGCACCTCTGCCCTGAAGGGTCCGCCACGCGGCGCGCTAGAATTAGCACTCAATCGGCGAGAGTGCCAACCTCCTCGAACCTCTGGAGAGTCAGATGCCTACCTACGAGTACCGCTGCAGCGCTTGCCAGCACCAATTCGAGATCGTCCAATCCATCAAGGACGACGCCTTGACCACCTGCCCCGAGTGCGGTGGCGAACTCCGGAAGGTCTTCGGCTTGCCCGGCATCGTGCTCAAGGGCGGCGGCTTCTACAAGACCGACAGCCGGTCGTCCTCCGACTCGGGTTCGAGCTCGTCGAGCGACTGACTCAGACCCCCGAGAGCGCCATGTTGGCAATCGCCACGCTCTGACCCGCAGCGCTGCCCGGGAGCCACTCCACGTCACGGCCAACGGCCACCACATCGGAGAGCATCTTCTGGAGCGTTGAGGCGATGGTGGCCTCACGAATGGGCGCCCCGAGCGTTCCGCCGCTGATGAGGAAGCCTTCTGCGCCAACCGAGAAGTCACCGCTCACCGGGCTCACCCCAGAGTGCACACCGGAGATCGCCTGCACGTAGATCCCATCGCCCACCGCGGCGATGATCTCGTCCTTGGACATCGTCCCGGGCTGGAGCGCGAGAGCTCGGCAACCGGGGCCGGGGGTGCCAGCGAAACCGCCACGCAGCGCCGATCCCGTCGAACTGGTGCCCGCTCGTCGTGCGGCAACGGTGTCGTAGTAGAAGCGCTGGAGCTGACCGTTCACGATGAGCTCGTTGCGGCGACAGGCCAAGCCTTCACCGTCGACTCGGGCAGCGCCGTAGGCGAGGGGGTTCGTCGGGTCGTCGACCAAGGTGAACCCTGGCGCGGCGACCATCTCCCCAATGCGACCGGCGAAGAACGATCTCCCCTTCACCACCGCTTCACCCGACAAGGCAGCGGCGGCGATGGACAGCAGCTGCGCCACGACTCGGGGGTCGAGCACCACGGTGCAGTGGCGAGAGGTCGGCTTCGTCGCGCCGAGCAGCGATACCGCTCGCCGAACGGCGTCCGCGGCCGTCGCCTCGAGTTCGAGTTGGGCGAAGGAGCGACCGGCGGTGTAGCTGTACCCAGTCTGGATTTCATCGCCCTCTGCCGCGATGACGTCGACGGCCGCCGAGGCGACGCTGCGACGCGAGGACACCGCGATGCCGTTCGTCGAGGCCAGGGCCATCTCCACTTCGCCGTCGCTGTAGTCGCTCGAGCTGATGCCCTTGACCTTCGGCTGCTGCCGTACCAGTCGCTCGAGCTCCATCGCGAAGGCGATCTTCTCCTCGGTCGACACGCTCGAGATCGACGGGTCGTAGGTCACCACGTCCGTGACGGCCACACCGTCGGGTGTGGCCAGTGCCACGTGGGGGTCCGGCGTCGCGAACCGTGCGTTGTCCCGGGCAGCGGCCAAGGTGTCGGCGATCACTCCGGCTTCGAGCGATCCCGCCCAGGCGAAGCCTTCGCGCATGCCATCAGCGCTCTCGGTGAGGACCCGAATCCCGACCCCAGCAGACGTCGAGGCGGTGAGCGACTCAACCGCACCCTCGTACACCCGCACTTCAGCGTCACGTCCACGGGCCACGTAGACCTCGAGGTGCTCCCCCGAACTGCTGCGTTCGAGGATTGATGCTGCCAGATCGCTCAGTTCCATCGTCATGCCGTTCCTCCAACGGTGCACGACGTGACCCGCATCGTCGGCTGTCCACATCCAACGGGCACCTGCTGCCCGTCCTTCCCGCACGTCCCGACGGTCATCGAGAAGTCGCTCGCCACCGCATCGATCCGAGACAAGATCTCAGGTCCGTTGCCGATGAGGTTGGCGTCGCGCAGCGGCGCAGTGATCTCACCGTTCTCAATGAGGTACGCCTCAGAAGTCCCGAAGACGAAGTCACCGGTGGCGGTGTCGACCTGTCCTCCACCGAGTTGACGGACGTAGATCCCGTGGGGGGTGGACGCCACGATGTCGTCAGCGTCGTCAGGGCCGCCGAGGAGGTAGGTGTTGGTCATCCGCACCATGGGGAGGTGCTGGTAGCTCTGCCGGCGACCGTTGGTCGAGGATGGACGACCGGTCTGGCGAGCGCGGAGGAAGTCCCACATGTAGTCGGTCAACACGCCGTCTTCGATGAGCGTGTTGGGCACGGCAGCGTGACCTTCGTCGTCGATGCGGGCCGTTCCCCACTCGCCATCCATCGTGGCGTCGTCGACGAGCGTCACGCCCTTGGAGGCAACCTGCTGGCCGACGCGGTGGGCGTAGACCGAGGCGTCCTTCACGATGTGGTCGGCCTCGAGGCCGTGGCCGCAGGCTTCGTGGAACAAGATGCCGCCGCTGCCACCGGCCAGCACGATCGGCAGCTCACCCGAGGGCGCTGGGCGGGCGGACAGCTTGGTGATGGCCTGGCGGCCTGCCTTCTCAGCGAGGGCTCGAATCGCCGCTTCGTCGAAGGTCTCGAAGCCCTTGGTGCGGGCCAAGACCTGGTAGCCCGTCTGGAGCCCGGTGTCGCCGAGTGCGGTGCACATCACCATGAACCGAACGCGCACCTGGTCGTCCTCTTCGAAGAGGCCGTCGGAGTTGGCGACGACGATGCGACGCCGTGAGTCGGCGTAGCCAACTTGGACCTGGGCGATCTCGCCACCGAGAGTCCGGGCAGCGTCATCAGCTGCGAAGAGCAGGGCGACCTTGTCGTCCTTGGCAATCGTCTCGGGGAGCACCGATGCGAGCGGCGCCCGCTTCGGTCCAACGCTCAGTGCACCCATCGGTCCGGCGCTCGTCCGTCCCGCGGCGACCGATGCTGCGGCAGCCACCGCGTCCAGCAGGCTCGCTTCGGAGAGATCTGCGGTGTGGGCGAATCCCACGGTGTCACCGACGACGACCCGAATACCCGCGCCTCGGTCTCGACCAGTCGTGAGGGATTCCACTCGCTGATCGTCGAGGGAGCTCGAAATGGAGGAGCGATCCTCACAGAAGATCTCCGCCCACTCGCCGCCGCGATCGAGTGCTGCTTGGAGGACCCGCTGGGCGATGTCCTCGGTCAAGAGTGCCGTCGTCATGGCCGGTATCGTAGCCTCCATGACTTCGGCGACCATCGGGGACGGGCCCATGGTTCGCCGGAAGGTGCCGTGGCTGGTCACGGCAGCCTTCGTGCTCCTCGGATGCTTCTGGGGCTCGTGGAACGCATCCCTCGCCTCCGTGCAGGGGCACTTCCGCCTCTCCAATGCTGCACTCGGCATGCTGCTCGCCGTCGGCGTCGTCGCCGGTGCCGTGGCGGGTTCTGCGGCGACGCACCTCGGACGCCGCCTCCCTCCCGTGCACCTCCTCGCGGTCATCATCACCACGTGGGCGATACTCGGGCTCCCCCTCATCGCCATGGATGCACTCTGGCCGTTCATCGTGGTGTTCACCGCGGTGCAGATCATCATGGGATCCGTCGACGCCGTGATGAACGTCGGCGCCACCGCAGCCCTCGCCGGGCAACCCGGTCGTCTCGTTCGGTTCCACGCCACCTTCAACCTCGGTGCGATGCTCGGCGCACTGGCCACAGGGGTGAGCGGGTTGGCCAGCAACGGAGGGAGTTGGCTCTGGCCGATCATCTCCACGCTGCTCCTCATGGTCGTCGCGATCTGGTTCCTCTGGAGCCGCAACGACTTCGACCCCACCGTCGACGAGGATCTCGCTCTCCCCCTCCCGAGCCCGTTCGCCGACGCTGATCCCCTCCCGGCCTCTCCACCCACGATTTCGCTGTGGGCGATGCTGCGCCACGACCGCCTCATCGCCCTCTTGGTGGTCTTCGCCGCCGCTGCGCTCGTCGAAGGCGGGGTGTTCACCTGGGGCGTGCTGTACCTCCGCCGGGACCTCCACATCGGGCTCTTGGCCGGAGCGTCGGCCTACGCCCTCGGCAACGGCGTCGCCGGACTCGGTCGGGTGCTCGCTGGCCCTGCCATTGGCGAACGGTCACCGCTGCGGACGTTGGCCATTGGCTCACTGGTGACCGGGTGCGGGCTGCTCGTGGAGTCTCACACCCACGACGCAGTGCTCGCCGCATCGATGCTCGTCGTCACCGCAGCGGGGGTCAGCCTCAACTGGCCACTGCTCATGGCCGACGTCGGCCGTCGCTCGAGTACCCCGAGTTCGGCGGTCGGAGCGTTCACCGCATCGGGTTACATCGGCTGGGTTGCCGGCGCACCGCTGATCGGCAGCATCGCCGACGAGTGGGACCTCTCAACCGGTATCACCACCGTTGCGATCATCGGCCTCTGCGTGAGCGCCACCGCTGCGTTCCTCGCCCATCGCAGCACCGCAGCGGCGGGAGAACGGTAGCCTAGAGATGACCTTGGAGCGACCCGTGCTACTGCCACAGATTGAGACTCCGGCCGATCTGCGGCCCCTCACCTACGACGAGCTCACGACCCTCGCCGAAGAGATTCGCACCTTCATCGTCCAGACGGTCACCACGACTGGCGGTCACCTCGGATCCAATCTCGGCATGGTGGAGCTCACCTTGGCGCTGCACCGGGTCTTCGACAGTCCGAAGGACCCCATCCTGTTCGACACCGGCCACCAGGCCTACGTCCACAAGCTGGTCACCGGTCGCCGCTACGGCTTCAAAGAGCTCCGCCAGCCCGGGGGACTCTCTGGCTACCCGAGCCGAAGAGAGTCCGAACACGACTGGATTGAGAACAGCCACGCCTCTCCCGTCCTCTCCTACGCCCACGGACTGGCCACCGCATTCGACCTCGACGGCTCGAGCGACCGCAACGGCCTCGACCGGCGAGTGGTGGCCGTCATCGGCGACGGGGCGCTCACCGGCGGCATGGCCTACGAAGCCCTCAACAACCTTGGGCACTCGGGCCGGCGCGTCCTCATTATCTTGAACGACAACGGCCGCAGCTACGCACCGACGGTGTCCCACCTCTCCCAGCACCTGACGCAAATCCGGCTGAATTCGACCTACCTGCAGACTCGCGACAAATTGCGCACGATGCTGAAGGAGATCCCGAAGGTCGGCGAGCTCGCCTACTCCTCGGTCTCGGGTCTCACCACCGCCATTCGTGAAGCCATTACGCCGCGGACCTTCTTCGAAGCGCTCGGTGTCCGCTACGCCGGACCGGTCGATGGCCACGACATTCGGGCCCTCGAACACGCCATGCGCGGTGCTGCGGAGTGGGACGGCCCGATGGTCCTCCACGTCCTCACCCAGAAAGGTCGCGGCTACGCCCCCGCTGAAGAAGACGACCTGCAGCGCCTCCACGACTTCAAGGTCGGTCGGACGACTATCGCCACCGTGGTCGCCGCCGAAGACGACGAGGGCGTCGCACCGAAGCCCATCCCCCAGACCTACACCGATGCGTTCTCCGAAGCCTTGATCGCCGCCGGCGTCGCCGACGAGCGGGTGGTCGCCATCACCGCCGCCATGGCGGGCCCGACAGGCCTGCTCCCCTTCGGGCAGCAGTTCCCTGACCGCATGTTCGACGTGGGCATCGCCGAAGCGCACGCGGCCACCGCAGCTGCAGGCATGGCCATGGGTGGCCTCAAGCCGGTCGTCGCCGTCTACTCCACGTTCTTCACCCGGGCCTTCGATCAGGCGAACCTCGACGTCGCCCTCCACGACCAACCGGTGGTCTTCGCCCTCGATCGAGCGGGGATCACCGGAGACGACGGCGCGAGCCACCACGGCGTGCTCGACCTCGCACTGGCCTGCGCCATTCCCAACATGACGGTCTTCGCGCCCTCGTCAGCGGAAGAGCTGAGCCCCATGCTGCAGAGCGCGCTGGCGTTGACCGGCCCATCGGTCATCCGATTCCCGAAGACGCCTCCGGTGCACGCCGCACCCGAGCACGTCGGCAGCGGGCTGCTGGCTCGCAAGGTGCGAACTGGCGCAGGAGCCATCGCCATCGTCGGCGTCGGCAAGATGCTGCAAGCGGCGTCGGACGCGGCCACACTCCTCAGCGCCGATGGCATCGACGTCACCGTCTACGACCCCCGGGTCATCGTTCCTGCCGACCCTGAAATGCTGGCCGATCTCGCTCGCCACGATCTGGTCGTGACCGTTGAAGATGGAATTCGCCTCGGCGGAGCAGGGACCCACCTCACCGACGGCGTGGCCACTGCTGCCCGGGCGCAAGGGATCACCCCTCCAGAGGTCCTCACCTTGGGCGTGCCCCGCACGTTCCTCGGCCACGGGAAGCCCGATGCGATTCTGGCATCCCTCGGCCTCGATGGCGCCGGAGTCGCCGCAGCCATTCGAGCTGCGAAGGCTGGCCGCAGCGTCGACGCGCCGAGCGCTGGGCGCCTCGACGCCTGAGCGCACCTGCGGTGGGGATGCTGACGCACCCCCACCACCGAGCGGACTAGAAGGTGAGGACGCCTCGAGCGACGGTGCCAGTGTGCATGGCGTCGACGATGTCCCGGAACTGCTCCAGTGGCTTGGTCAAGCTCACGAGTTCGTCGAGCTTCAGCTGTCCGGACTGGTAGAGGTCCACCATGAGCTTCACGTCGTGGTGCGGACGGGCGGCGCCGTAGCGGCAGCCCATGAGGCCACGGTCGATATAGGCGAGGTTGTTGATGTCCACCGACACCTCTGATCCACGGGCTGGGATCCCAATCGCCACGGCGTTACCACCCCAGTCGAGGCAGTCGAGGGCGTTGCGCAGCACCGCTGGGTGACCCACGCAGTCGAAGGACCACGTCACGCCACCGAGGGGGAAGAGCGCACCCCAGGCGTGCTCGTTCGACATCGGCACGGCGGCACGAACGGCGGCCACGGTGTCGACGCCTTCTCCAGCCAAGACGAAGTCCGTCGCTCCGAACTCCCGAGCGAGGCCCTCTTTGCCGGCAACGGTGTCAACGGCCACGATCTTGGTCGCGCCGGCAATCTTCAGTCCCTGGATGACGTTGAGGCCCACGCCGCCAACACCGAAGACCGCAGCGGTCTCGCCGGGACGAACCTTGGCGCGGTTGAGGACGGCGCCGACACCGGTCAACACGCCGCAGCCGATGAGGCATGCCGAGGTGAAGGGGATGGAGTCGGGAATCTTCACGACCTGGACTTCGGACACGATGGTCGACTCGGCGAACACCGACACCGCAGCGAAGTTCGACGCCGGTTCACCCTTGTAGGTGAAGGGCTGGGAGATGTTGCCGAGCGTCGACATGCACCAGGTGGGGTGACCCGTCGAACAGGCGCGGCACACACCGCAGCTCGCCAGGGTGGCGATCACGACGTGGTCCCCCACCTTCACGGACTTGACCGAGGAGCCGACGGCCTCCACGATGCCGGCTCCTTCGTGACCGAGCACTGCGGGGGGCTTCCACGGAATGGTCCCGTTGATCACCGAGAGGTCGGAGTGGCACACGCCAGCGGCTTGGACCGAGACCTTGACCTGCGTCGGTCCCGGCTCGCCGATCCCGAGTTCATCGGTGACCTCGACGCCATCACCCGTGTAGACAATTCCTCGCATCGTTCCCCCTCAACTCCCCACAACCGGGTCTCTCCCGGCGTGGAACCACGACCGCAGCTCTCGCTTCAGCACCTTGCCGCTCGCGTTGAGCGGCAGTGCGTCGGTCCACACAAGGTAGCGGGGCACCTTGTAGTTCGCCATTTGCGACTTCGCCCATGCCAGCAGTTCCCGTGCCGCCTCGTCGCTCGGTGCACCAGATGGCACGACGTAGGCACAGCCAACTTCACCCATGCGCTCATCGGGAACCCCGACGACGGCGACCTGGGCCACCATGGGGTGACGACGGAGCGTCGCTTCGATCTCGGCCGGGTAGGCGTTGAACCCACCGACGAGGTACATGTCCTTCAACCGGTCGGTGATGATCACGTTGCCGGCCTCGTCCATGATGGCCACGTCACCGGTGTGCAAGAAGCCGTTCTCGTCGATCGTCTCGGCCGTTGCTTCCTCGTTGGCGAAGTAGCCCTGCATGACGTTGTAGCCACGGACGATGATCTCCCCAGCTTCGCCGGGTGCGACGTCGTTGCCATCACCGTCGACGCAGCGCACCTCCACGTCTGGGATGGCTCGGCCCGACGTCGTGGCGATGGTCTCTGGATCGTCGCCCCGGCGGCACATGGTCACGACGCCGCACGATTCGGTGA
>Ga0007882_10000024_pt1 | contig 87298 bp, 81 predicted proteins | sample CryBogCBH12Aug01_FD_71195 | JGI IMG/M metagenome (GOLD analysis project Ga0007882, IMG submission 71195) | Freshwater microbial communities from Crystal Bog, Wisconsin, USA - CBH12Aug09.1 | ecosystem: Environmental > Aquatic > Freshwater > Lake | place: Crystal Bog, Wisconsin, USA | collected... | reverse complement strand
ATCGAAGGCGTGAACAACAAGATCAAGCTCATCAAGCGCATTGGCTACGGCTACCGGGACGATGCCTACTTCTTCCTCAAAGTCCGCTCAGCCTTCCCCGGAATTCCCGGATGAACCCAATTTCACACGCCGCACCCGCAGCGGAAAGGACAGAGGCGCACATTCGCCGAGCCGGAACCTGGGTTTTGGCCGAACCTCGCCTCGGCCGTCCAAGCCCACCAGCCAGACCCGGAGGAGGCCGCTGGCCAGGGGCGGAAAGCCGGCGGCTAGGCTTCGCTCACGGCCTCGAGGGCAGCCTGGCAGAGGCGGCGGATGCCGGGCAGCAGGTCGGCGTTCTCCAGGCCCTTCTCGCTGAGCCACTGGCCGCCGGGCGGCGGGGGCGGCAGCAGGTCCTCGGGGGCCTTGGTGTGGAGCAGGTGGCTGAGGTAGAGACGCTGCTGGCCTTCGAGGCCTTCAAGTCGCAACAGCCACGGGGTGGGTAGGCGGCTGGTGCGCTCGTCGAAGACCACGGGCAGCCTCGAGTTGTCCACGAAGCGGAAGGGCATGCCCCAGGCCGCCTCGATCTGGGCGTTCAGCAAGGCCGTGGGGAGGAAGCCCGGGGACCAGGGGATCTGGGCGGGCATCAGCAGCCCACGGTGGGGACTGTGGGGCGAGGGCACCAGCAGCACAAAGGGCGTCTGCCGGCCATGGACCAGGATCCCTTCGATGAAGGTCGTCAGATGGACCCGGCCCTCGGCCACTAGGATCTCCCTTCCAATTGGAGGTGAGCCATCAGCGCCCTCCTGCGGTTTCCAGCTCCAGCAGGAGGCGGTCCCGGGCCACGCAGACTTCGCCCACGGCGGCCTCGGGCTTGAACTTCACGACGACCTTGGTGCGCCGGTCGCGCAGCTCGATGATGCCGTCCTTCAGGCCCTTGGCGCCGACGGTCAGGCGCAAGGGGATGCCCAGCAGGTCCGCGTCCTTGAACTTGGCGCCGGGGCTGAGGCCCTCGCGGTCGTCATGCAGCACCTCGAAGCCCGCGTCCTCCAGCTCCTGCTCCACCTGGTTGGCCACGCCCGCGACCTCGGGGCTGGCGGGGTCCAGGCAGACGATCTGCACCTGGTAGGGCGCGATGGGCCAGGGCCAGATGATGCCGTCGGCATCGTAGTTCTGCTCGATGGCCGCGGCCACGGTGCGGGTGATGCCGATGCCGTAGCAGCCCATGACCATGGGGTTCTCCTTGCCCTGCTCGTCGAGGAACGTGCAGGACATGGCCTTCGAATACTTGATGCCGAGCTTGAAGACCTGCCCCACCTCGATGCCACGGAAGGCCTGGTAGTGCCCCTTGCCGCAGCGGGTGCAGGCGTCGCCTTCGGCGGCCATGCGCAGGTCCACGAAGGTACAGCCCGGCAGGTCCCGGGCCGGGTCCAGGCCGAAGTGGTGGTAGTCAGTGCGGTTCGCGCCGCAGGTGAGGTTGACCGCGCCCTCGAGGCTGCGGTCCACCAGCAGGCGGACACCCGCCAGCCCCACGGGACCCATGAAGCCGGTCTTCGCGCCGGTGAGGGCCTCGGCCTCGTCCAGGGGCAGCAGCTCAAGCTCCGCGGCGGCCACGAAGTTCTTGACCTTCACGGGATTGACCTCGTGGTCGCCCCGCAGCACGGCGCCCACCAGCTTCGCGGCGCCGTTGGGGTAGGTCACGCGGTAGAGGAAGAACTTGCTGGTCTGCGCGAGCGGCATCCCGTCATGCTCCCCATCCTTCATCCCCGCCGCCTGCTCCACCTGGCCAACGACGCCAGGAGTACAGAAGTGATCTTTTTGAAGCTCTTTGCTATCTCCGAAATTGCCGACAGGCAATTTCGGAGCCTCGGTCTTCTCGATGTTGCTGGTGTAGTCACACCCGTCGCAGCTGAGGATGGCGTCCTCGCCGCTGCCCGCCAGCACGTGGAACTCGTGAGTGAAGCTGCCGCCAATGGCGCCGCTGTCCGCCTCGACGGGCCGGAACTTCACGCCCAGGCGGCCGAAGATGCGCTTGTAGGCGTTGAACATGGCCCAGTATTCACGGTCGGCGCAGGCGTCATCCACGTGGAAGGAGTAGCCGTCCTTCATCGTGAACTCGCGGCCCCGCATCAGGCCGAAGCGGGGGCGCCGCTCGTCCCGGAACTTGGTCTGGATCTGGAACAGGTTCATGGGCAGCTGCTTGTAGCTGCGCACGTTCCTGCGGACGATGTCGGTGATCACTTCCTCGTGAGTGGGGCCGAGGCAGAAGTTGAAGAAGTCGCGCTCGTCCGGTTGCTCGCCCCGCGCGCGGCGCTCGGCCAGTTCGGCCTTGGCCTTGCGGTCGCAGAAGCGCAGCAGCTCATCGCCGTAGAACTTCCAGCGGCCGCTCTCCTGCCACAGCTCCGCGGGCAGCACCGCGGGCATCAGGAGCTCCTGGCACCCGTCCTTGGCCAGCTCCTCGCGGACGATCTCCTCGAACTTCCGGATGCTGCGGAAGGCCAGCGGCAGGTAGCTGTAGATGCCGGCGGCCACCTTCTGGATCATGCCGGCCCGCATCATGAGCTGCTGGCTCACGACGTCGGCGTCCCTGGGCGTCTCGCGCAGGGTCTGGATCAGGAGCTTGGACTGCCGCATGAGTACCTCAAACCTTCAAGTCTAGCCCAGGAGGCCCTGGACCAGCAGGCTCGCGCGCTTCCCGTCGAAGGCGGTGCCGTGGGCAGCCTGCAGGGCCTTCATCACCAGGCCCATGTCCTTTTTCGTGGTGGCCCCGCTCTGGGCGATGGCCGCGCGCACGGCGGCCTCCAGCTCCGCGCCCTCGAGCATGGCGGGCAGGTAGGGCTTGAGCAGCTCGATCTCCGCCCGCTCCTGGGCGGCCCGCTCCGGCTGGCCCACCTTCTCGAACTGGGCGACGCTGTCCTCCCGGGACTTCACCAGGCGCTTGATCACGGCCAGGGCGTCAGCCTCCGCCAGGGTCCCCTGGGGACTCAGCCCCTTGGCCACGGCCTCGTTCTTGTAGGCGGCCAGGGCCATGCGCAGCACCTGGGTCCGGGCGGCATCCCGGGCGAGCATGGAGGTCTTCAGGTCCGACTGCAAACGATCAAGCATGGATTTCTCCGATTCAGAAGCCCTCATGGTGACCTGTAAGTCGTGCTTCCTCAATGCTAAAAATCATGATCCGGGGCCTCCCGACCGAAACAGGTCCGAACCAGACTGCCGGGGTCCCCATGAATGTCGCCTACATCAATCCCTTCATCGAGGCCACCCTCCGCAGCCTGGAGATGATGGCGGGCATCGAGGCCGAGCGGTCCGGTCTGGCCGTGAAGGAGGACCTGATCACCACCTTCGACCTCTCGGCCATCATCGGCATCACCGGCGACACCTCCGGCTCCATCATCCTGAGCTTCCCGGTCGGCCTGGCCTGCCGCATCGCCAGCAACATGCTCATGGAGGAGATCCCGGAGCTGAACCAGAGTGTCGAGGACGCCATCGGCGAGATCGGCAACATCGTGGTGGGCGACGCCCGCCGCCTGCTCATCCAGGACGGGTTCAGCCTCTCCATCTCGGTCCCCACTGTGGTGGTGGGCGAGGGCTACCGGATCAGCCGCACCGGCGACATCCCCTGCATCGCCATCCCGTTCTCCACCAAGTTCGGAGAGTTCGAGGTGAACGTGGGGCTGAAGGCGTAGGGCTTGGCTGTCGGCTGTCAGCTTGAAGCGGGTTTCGGGTGGTCCGTCGGGGGCAGTCCCGGACTTTGGGCGCCAAGCTGGCCGCTCCCAACGCAAAAGGACGGGGCGCCTTCGGGCGCCCCGTCCTTTGCTGAGCGGTCTGGTCTAGCTTCAGGCCTTCTCGAACTTGATCACTTCCACGGGGCAGCTGGCGGCGGCGGCCTCGATGGCGGCCTCCAGGTCGGAGCCGTTGCTGCCGGAGAGGGCGCTCATCTCGTCGCGGTTCTCGGAGTCCACGCCGTCCTCGCGCACGGAGCCGTTGACGTTGCAGCTGCTGTCGGTGACGTGGAACACGTCGGGGCACTCGGCTTCGCAGGCGTTGCACACGATGCAGCCTTCTTCGATCCAGACTTTGGTGATGGCCATGATGGTCTCCTAGAGATGCATGGGGGGCCCTGTGGTGGGCGGACTCTCTAACCTAGCATCGCCCCCCCATCCGGACCAAGCATCGCCTCGCCTCCCCTGCCATGGGAGACTGGAGTTGTGACGGAGGTCCGCCCATGAGCCTGCACGAGACGGGAATCCTGGCCCGGATCAGGACCAGGCTGCCCGGTGGCGGCACGCTGCTGGACGACTGCGGCGCCCTGCCCCCGACGCCCCCGGGCCAGACCCTGCTGGTGACCACGGACCTCATGGAGTCCGGCCAGCACTTCCGGCTCGACTGGCATCCCGCCGACCTGCTGGCCCACAAGCTGCTGGCGGTGAACCTCTCGGACCTGGATGCCTCCGGTGCCATCCCCTTCGGCTACACCCTCACCCTGGCCCTGGGTCCGGAGCTCACGGAGCCCTGGCTCGACAGGTTCCTGGAAGGACTGGCCGAGGCCAGCCGGGAAGCTTCGGTCCAGGTCCTGGGCGGAGACACCGTGGGCCGTCCCGCGGGTCTCGGCCTGGGTCTCACGGCCTTCGGCTTCGCGGCCCGCTGGCTGCGCCGGGACGGCCTCCAGCCCGGGGATCGGCTCTTCGTGGACCAGCGCCCCGGCGCCAGTCTGCGGGGCCTGCGGAAGCTCCAGGCGGGCAGTCGCTGGGACCCGGCCCACCCGGACCCGGACCTGGAGGCCCACCTGGCACCCCGGCCCCGGCTGGGGCTGGGTCCGAAGCTGGCCACGCTGCCCGAGGTCCACGCCTGCCTCGACCTCTCCGACGGGCTCAGCCGGGACCTCCGGAACCTGGCGGAGGCGTCGGGGCTCAGCATCGTGGTGGACGCGGGCCTGGACGAGGACGCCCTCCGCGGGGGGGAGGACTATGCCCGGTGCTTCGGCAGCGCCCTGCCCCAGGCGGAGCTGGAGGCGCGGCTGGGGCTCCCCCTGGTGGCGGTGGGCTCAGCCCTGCCCCGCGGGGAAGCGCCCCTGCTGACCTATGATGGAGGTTTGCTCCGGACCCTCCCCGACCTCAGCTTCGACCACTTCCGCCCATGACCAACCCCGCCCAGAGCCGCAGCCCGGCCGCGCCCACCGGCGGGCCCGAGGCCCCGGCTCCCAAGGGTCTCTGGAACCGCCTCAAGGCCCACATCCTCCACCCGGAGCTGAGCCCGGAGCAGCTGGCCTGGAGCTTCGCCCTGGGGTTTTCCATCGCCTGGAACCCTCTGCTGGGCCTGCACACGGCCCTGATGTTCCTCTTCTGCGTACTCTTCCGGCGCCTGCACCGGCCCCTGATGATCATGGCCATGCTGGTGAACAATCCCTGGACCATGGTGCCCGTGGCGACCGCCAGCGTCTGGCTGGGCAACCTGGTGCGAGGGCGCTTCGACAGCACGAACCTGGCCCGGGTGGAGTGGCACCGGATCGGCTGGCGCAGCTTCCTCACCTGGGACGGCTTCGAGGCCATGACCACCATGCTCAGGCCGGTCCTGCGGTCCTACCTGCTGGGCGGGACGATCTGCACCCTTCTGGCCCTGCCTGTCGGATACTTCTTCATGCTGTGGCTGGCCAGGCGGGTGCGGCGCATCCACTGGCCGCACCTGCACCTCCACGCCCACCACCCCCAGGACCATCCCCCCGGAGACTGACCCCATGGACATGCGCTTCCTCATGAAACAGGCCCAGCAGATGCAGGCGAAGCTGGCCGAGACCCAGGCCAACCTGCGGGTCGAGGGCACTGCCGGCGGCGAGCTGGTGAAGGTCACCCTGAACGGCTCCAAGGAGCTGATGGGCCTCTCCATCAGCAAGGACGCCATGGATCCCGAGGATCCCTCCATGCTCGAGGACCTGCTGCTGGCCGCCTTCCGCGACGCCGGCACCAAGGTCGACGAGAGCATGAAGAAGCAGATGGGCGGCATGGGCGCTGGCCTGAACCTGCCCGGCCTGGGGCTCTAGGTGCCCGCAGAGCCGACCCTGGCCGGGGGACGGCCATGAGACTGCCGCCTCCGCTGGAGGCCGTGGTGGAGAGCCTCCAGAAGCTGCCGGGGGTGGGCGCGAAGTCCGCCCAGCGCATGGCCCTGCACCTGCTCAAGGAAGGCCCCGAGGCCATGGCCCACATGGCCCACCTGCTGCAGCAGGCCGCCGAGAAGGTGGGCTTCTGCGAGGTCTGCGGCGCCTTCACGGACCAGCCCGTCTGCCCCATCTGCCAGGACCCCCGGCGCGATCCCGCCAGCCTGGTGATCGTGGCCGAGGCCTCGAACGTGCTCAGCTTTGAGCGCAGCGGCCACTTCCGGGGCCGCTACCACGTGCTGGGCGGCCTCATCTCGCCCCTGCGCGGCGTGGGTCCCGATCAGCTCCGCATCCGGGAGCTGCTCAAGCGCCTGGAGGACGGCGCCATCAAGGAAGTGATCCTGGCCACCAACCCCACCGTGGACGGCGAGGCCACCGCCAGCTGGCTGGCCCGCATCCTCGAGCCCATCGGCCTCCGCATCACCCGGATCGGGCTTGGCCTCCCCATCGGCAGCGACCTCGAATACGCCGACGAGCTCACCCTTGACCGCGCCATGGAAGGCCGGAGACTGGTCTGAGGGGCGGGATAGAAAAGATCAACTGATCCAACGCGAAGACGCGTTGAATCAGTTTTTCCCTTGCCCTCAGTACCGCACGCTGACGTCGCCGTTGGCCCAGGTCTGGCAGGCGAGGCGCTGGTCGGGGGTGGCGCGAAGGGCCCGGAGCACGCGCTCCTCGGCGGCGCCCTTGTCGCTGAGGTGCTCGGCACCCTCCACCACGGTGACGAGGCAGGTGCCGCAGCGGGCGTGGCCGCCGCAGCGGTGGTTGAGGGGTACGCCTGCACTGGCGCTGGCCGCCAGCAGGGCTGTCTCCCGCTCGCACTCGGCGGTGCCGGGGGTCTTGCCATCGAATTTGACAGTGTGCATGGATTACCCGTAAGCCGTAAAAGCAGAAGAGATAGAATGAACCCCTGCTTGACTGTATCAGGCCTTTCGCCCCGAGAGATGCTCTTTTGCCGTGGCCAGGAACCGGGCCCGGGCCAGGGCGTGCTCCACGATGGGCTCGGGATAGCCGAGCTTTCGGCGGAGGGCTGCCGGGACCTTCCAGGGCTCGTGCGCGAGTCCGGCAGGCAGGCCAGCGAGCTCTGGAACCCAGCGCTGCACGTAGGCCCCCTCGGGGTCGAACTTCAGCCCCTGCGACACGGGATTGAAGATGCGGAACCAGGGCTGGGCGTCGCAGCCGCAGCCCGCGCTCCACTGCCAGCCGGCGTTGTTCGGGGCCCAGTCGCCATCCGTGAGCCAGCGCAGGTAGTGGGCCTCGCCCTGGCGGTAGTCCTGGAGCAGGTGCTTGGTCAGGAAGCTGGCCGCCACCATGCGGGCCCGGTTGTGCACGAAGCCTTCGGCCTGCAGCTGACGGGCGGCGGCGTCCACCACCGGGTAGCCCGTGCGGCCTTCGGTCCAGGCTGCCCAGGCGGCGGGGTCCTGCCGCCAGGGAAAGCCCGCGAAGTCCGGCCGGAACGGCTGCTCCAGGAGCTGCGGCCACTCCCAGAGCAGGTGCTGGCTGAACTCCCGCCAGAGCAGCTCATTCAGGAAGGGGCGGGCCACGGCGCCTGCGGCGGCGGCGGCCTGCCAGACCGTGTGCACGGACAGCGTGCCGAACTTGAGGTCAGCCCCCAGGCGGGAGGTGCCGGGTCGGTCCATGCGGTCCCGGTCGACCCCGTAGGCGGCAAGGGGGCCCTGCACGAAGGTCTGCAGCCGCCGGAGGGCGGCCGGCTCGCCGCCCGACAGGAGGCGCGGGTTAGGGCTCAGGCCCAGGTCCTCCAGGGCGGGCACCGCCACGCCCGTGGGTTCCAGGTCCCGGGGCCAGGGCGGCAGCGACCGCGGGGCGGCCAGGGGCGCACCGGGCTCCAGCCGGGCCGCGCAGGCACGGGCGAAGGGCGTGAACACCCGGTACATGGCGCCCTGACCGTTGCGCACGCTGCCTGGCGGCAGCAGCGTCGCGCCTTCGAAGAGGTGGAAGGCCACACCGGTGTGCGCCAGGGCTGTCTCCACACCCAGGTCCCGGGCCCGGCCGATGGGCTCCACCCAGCGGTGGGCCAGCACCTGGTCCGCCTTCCACGCCGCCGCCAGCCGGGGCACCACGTCCACGCTGCGCCCGGCCACCACCGCCAGCCGGGAACCCAGGCGCGCGAGCTCGGCCTCCAGTGCGGCCAGGGACTCCAGCAGGAACTGCATGCGGTGAGGCAGCTCCCGGGCGCGGTCCGGGGCGAAGAAGTGCGGATCCAGCACGAAGAGCGGGAGCACCTCGCCCGCGGCCACGGCCGCCGCCAGCGGCCCGTGGTCCGCGACCCTCAGATCCTTGCCCCGGAACCACACCACAGAACGCATGCCCTGAGGTTACCGCAGGCCCCGGCGACCGCCCCGGACCGGGGCCCACGCTGGAAATCGGCCAGGCCGGATGAGACAATGGGAGGTTCCGCTCCCTCTCCTTCCCGCACCCCGGAGATACCCATGACCTGGAAGCGCTTCCTGGCCCTTGCGGCCGCCTGCGCCGTGGCGCACCCCCTCATGGCCCAGGGGACCGCCCCGGTCAACGACTCGGGCATCACCGCCTGGATGCTCACCTCCACCACCCTGGTGCTGCTCATGGTGCCGGGCCTGGCGATGTTCTACGGCGGCCTGGTGCGGACCAAGAACGTCCTGGGCACGATGATGCACTCCTACGCTGCCATGGCCGTGGTGGGCGTGCTCTGGGCGGTGGTGGGCTACGCGCTCAGCTTCGGCCCCAACGCGCTCGGCGGCCTCGTCGGCTGGGACTCGAAGCTGTTCCTGTTGCGGGGCATCGACCACACCATCCTGCCCGCGGGGGTGCCCGAGTACGCCTTCGCCATGTTCCAGGGCAAGTTCGCCATCATCACGCCCGCGCTGATCGCCGGCGCCGTGGCCGAGCGCATCTCCTTCCGGGGCTGGCTGGCCTTCATCACGCTGTGGGTGCTCTTCGTCTACTGCCCGCTCTGCCACTGGGTGTGGGCCCCCGACGGCTACTTCTTCAACTTGGGCGCCAAGGGCGCCATCGACTTCGCCGGCGGCACCGTGGTGCACATCTCCTCCGGCGCCGGCGGCCTCGCCCTGGCCCTCTTCCTCGGCGCCCGCCACGGCTACCCCAAGACCGCCATGGCCCCCAACAACCTGACCTTCACCCTGCTCGGCGCGGGCCTGCTCTGGGTGGGCTGGTTCGGCTTCAACGCCGGCTCCTCCGTGGCCTCGAACCTCGAGACCGCCCGGGCCCTCACCGTCACCCAGGTGGCCGCGGCCACCGGCGCCCTCACCTGGATCCTCATCGAGACCATCCGCGACGACAAGGCCACCAGCCTGGGCATGGCCTCGGGCATCCTGGCGGGCCTGGTGGTCATCACCCCCGCCGCGGGCGTGGTGCAGGTGGGCGGGGCCATCGCCCTCGGCGCCATCGCCGCCTGCTGCTGCTACGGCATGATCATGCTCAAGAACCGCCTGGGCTACGACGACTCCCTGGACGCCTTCGGCATCCACGGCACCGGCGGCATCGTCGGGGCCCTGGGCCTCACCTTCTTCATCCGGGACGCCTGGTGGGTGGAAGCCGGCGCCAAGGTCCCGGGCTGGGGCATCCTCGCCCAGCTGCGGGTACAGGGCTTCGCCGTCCTCTGCACGATCCTGTTCTCGGTGGTGATGACCCTCCTCATCGCGGCCCTGGTGCAGAAGTTCATCGGCTTCCGGGTCTCGGAGGCCGTGGAGAAGACCGGTCTCGACCACGAGCTGCATGGCGAGCGCGCCTACGGCCTGAACAACCTGAACTGATCGGGGACCGCCATGAAACTCATCACTGCCATCATTCCCGAAGAGAAGCTGGACGAGGTCCGCGAGGCCCTCATCGACGCCGAGATCGAGCGCATCACCGTGCTCCGTGTGAGCGGCCATGGCCGGCAGCAGGAGATCACGGTCCAGCGCGGCAAGAAGGTCGTGCCCAATCTCATCCCCAAGGTGCAGATCACCATCGCCTGCAACGACGCCTTCGAGGACATCACCGTGGACACCATCGTCCGCACCGCCCGGCACGGCGCCGGCGAGGTGGGTGACGGCAAGATCTTCGTCCAGGATCTGAAGGAGTGCATCCGCATCCGCACCGGCGAGCGCGGCGGACAGGCGATCTGAGGCCCTTTCCTCAGCCCTCGCCGCCGCCGGCCAGGGCCTGCTGCCAGAGGCTGCCGGGCTCGGGGTGCAGGAGCCACTCGGACACCACGGGGCGGCGGGTCCAGGCACCCAGCTCCAGCTCCTGGTCGAGCTGGCCGGCGCTCCAGCCCGCATAGCCCAGGAACAGACGGTAGCGGGCCAGGGGATCGCCCAGGAGGTTCTCCAGCAGGTCCTTCCGGTGGCTGACGAAGTGGGTGAGGTCCACCACGGTGTCCTCGTCCTCGGGCAGGCCGCCCTGCACCATCAGGATCCCCCGCTGGGGATCCACGGGCCCGCCGCGCCAGGCGGTGGCGTCGTCGGCCCCGCGGTAGGCGAAGTCCCCCTCGCCGGAGACCTGGGCCAGCGTCAGCGGCAGGGGGCGGTTGAGGATGATGCCCAGGGCCCCTTCCTCGTCATGCTCGACGAGCAGCACGACTGTGTGGAGGAAGTTGGGATCCAGCAGCGCGGGGCTGGCCACGAGGAGGCAGGGGGCTTCGTACGACATGATGCCGATGATGATAGCCCACCACACCCGGTAGTCTGGAAGGATGCGCACGCTCCCCTCTTCCCACCTGGGCGCCCTTCGCGAAGGCCTCAGCCTCCTGCTCCGCCACCCGGCCACCACCCTGGGCCTCGCGCTGCTGGCCATGGCCCTGGCCCAGCTGGCGCCGGCCCTGGAGCTGGCCGCCGGAGTGGGACCGAGCCTGGTCCTGCAGCCCGTCTTCGGCTTCGCGGCCCTGCTGCCCCTGGAGATGTACTTCATCCCCCACCTGCAGGCCCGGCTGGATGCGGAGGCCCTCAACCAGGCCACCAATCCCGCGGCGGGCTGGCAGGGTGTGTTCGACCAGCGCTGGGTGGCGACCTTCCTGGCCCGGCTGGCCATCAGCGTGGCCGTGGGCCTCGGCCTGCTGCTCTTCCTGATTCCCGGCATCGTGGTGCTCACCCTGTTCGGCTGGGCGCCGCTGCGCATGCTCCTCCGCGGCGACGGCTTCGTGCCGGCCCTGAAGTGGAGCCAGGCCGCCATGGGCCGGAGCTGGCCCCGCGTCGTCCAGGCAGTGCTGGCCATGCTGCTGGTGGCCCTGACCTACCAGATGGGGGCCAGCTGGGCCATGGACCGGCTGCTGCCCAACGCGGACCCGGACCTGGGGCCCGGCGCTCTGCTGCGCCTGAAGCACCCGGCCTTCTGGGGCTTCAACCTCCTGGGCGGCCTGCTCAACCTCTGGATCAGCTGCTCCCTGCTCGCCCTCTACCACCGCCTCGAGGCCGCCGTGGCCGGGCGAAGCTGAGAGTGCCTAAGAAAACTCCCAGCGGGCCTCGTGGGGGTTTTGTTAGGCACTCTAGGGCTCAGTCCTCGTCACTGAAGTAGCCGGGATCCTCGATCTCCACCAGCTCGCCGGTGGCCAGGAGCCGCTTCTCGTCCGCGGTCAGCGCCGCCTCCTGCCAGCGGGGATCGCTGCGCCCGTTGCAGAAGTGCGCCGAGGGCTCGGCCTCGTCAAAGGCCGCGCGGCTGCGCCAGAGGTGCACCCAGCCCACGTGGTTGACGCGCGCCCAGACCCTCACGTGCAGGGCCCGCCGGCGTTGCTCTCCTTGCGCAGGACCGCCACGGCGTGGGCCAGCAGGGGCCAGGCCAGCTGGAGCTGCTCCAGGGCCGCTGCGGGCCGCCCGGAGAGGTTCAGGATGACCGTGTGGGTGGCGATGCCGCAGACGGCGCGGCTGGCATAGGCCAGGGGATGCCCGCCCCGGGCGCGGATCAGCTCGCAGATGCCGGGCGCCTCCCGCTCAATGACGTGCCGGGTGGCCTCGGGGGTGGTGTCCCGGGTGCCGAAGCCCGTGCCGCCGCAGGTGAGGACCAGGGGCGTGCCCGCCGCCACCTGGTCGCGGAGGTCCTGCTCCAGCTGGGCGGGCTCGTCGGGGATGAGCTGCGCGGTCACGGTCGCCACGCCCTGCCCCTTCAGCCACTCGGCCAGCAAGGGCGTGGACTGGTCCTGGTATTCGCCGCGGGAGGCCCGGTCCGAGAGGGTGATGAGGTGCACACGGTCCATGTCAGGCCAGCCCCGGCTCGTCTTCGCAGAGTGCTTTCTCCGTCTGCTCCCGACGGAAGGCCAGGTAGCGTTCCCGCAGGTCCGGGTTCCCCAGGGCCAGGATGGAGGCCGCCAGCAGCGCGGCATTGACGGCCCCGGGGCGGCCGATGGCGAGGGTGCCAACCGGGATGCCCGCGGGCATCTGCACCGTGGCCAGGAGGGCATCCATGCCCTCGGTGGCCCAGCCCTTCATGGGCACGCCCAGCACCGGCAGGTGGGTCCTGCTGGCGCAGACGCCAGCCAGGTGGGCTGCGCCACCGGCGGCGGCGATGATGACCTGCAGGCCCCGCGCCTCGGCCCCCTCGCAGAACGCCACCACCTTGTCGGGGGTGCGGTGGGCGCTGGCCACGTGGACCTCGAAGGGGATGCCGAGCGCCTCCAGGGTGGTGGCCGTGTGCTGCATCGTATCCCAGTCGGACCTGGAACCCATCAGGACGCCCACCTTGGGCTGGTTGGTCATGGCGGCCTCGGCGCGAAAGGTTGGTGGAAGTGTCAGTTTAGCCAGGAGTGCCGCCGCGACCACCACGGTCCCTTCGGAGCGTCCGGCCACCGGGCCCACCCCCCACAGGGCTGGCGGCTGAACCGGCCCTCAGCGCCGAGCCCAGCCCAGGACCCAGAGGACCCCCAGCAGGGCCATGGCGTCCCGCTCGTCCGGATCCAGGCGCTCGTTCCGCCGGTCCAGCTCCTCGGGGCCGGGCCCGCGCAGGACCACCCGGTGGGTGTCCAGGGCAGGATCCTCCAGGAGCACCCAGTCCGGGGCCGTGCGACCCACCACGGCGGCGCCGATGCGGGGCGCGCCCTGCTTCCAGCGGACCTCCAGGGGCTCCCACTGGCCGGCGTTCATGACCCGCCAGGGCCCCTCGGCCGGGGGGGCGGCCAGGTCCAGCACCGCGTCCCGGTCCAGGAACCGCACGATCAGCCGGGCCTGGGGCGGCGGCAGCGGCACCGGCTGCCGGCAGCCGAGGGTCACCGCAAGCAGGAGCGCCACCAGGAGCCATCGCATCCGAGCCTCCACCTCCATACTCGTGCTTTTCCCCGGCCCGCGCTATTTCCGGTAGTAGGCCTGCATGGCACTCACCACCGCCGCGGCGTAGCGCTCGCGAAAATTCGGGTCGCGCAGGTTGGCGGCGTCCTCCTCGTTGGTGAGGTTGGCCACCTCTATCAGCACCTTGGTGGCACTGGTGCTGTAGCGGATGACGGCCGGCACCCACTTCCCGCCGGCGCGGTGGATGACGTTCCGGATGGGCCGGTTGGCGTGGATGGGGATGCGGTCCTGGTCCAGGGCCTGCAGCAGGGCCTCGGAGAACTGGCGGCTGCGGGCCTCGCCCTGGAGCTTCTCCTGGCCCGTGAAGGCCACCCGGCCCGAGCGCCGGCCCTCGGCCACCCGGCCCGCCGAAGAGGCGCCCAGGCCGAAGCTGGAGGGCACCAGGGCGGCGCCTGGCACATAGACCATGGAGCCCCGGGCGGAGGGATGGAGGCTGTCGGCGTGGAAGCTGACGAAGAGGGTCTTCTGGCTGTCGCCCCTGGCCTTGCGGAAGGCGGCGAAGAGGTCGTTGGCGAGCACCCAGCGGAGGTGGACGCTCACCGCCGAGGGACTCTCCCCGTCCACGGCGAAGGGCGGCGTCGTGAGGATCTCCGCGGCCCGGCTGGGGGTGCGGAGCTCCTCGCGGATCCCGAAGCCCAGGGTGGGGTAGCGGATGGTGCTGCTGACCTGCGCCTCGGTCTGCTCCTCCAGGAGGCGGCGCACCCGCATGCTGATGTCGTAGACGAAGTCTGATTCCCAGATGCCGTTGGCGCGGGCGCCGGGATCCACCCCGCCGTGGCCCGCGTCCAGGATGATCCGCACCCCCTTGAGCCGGGGGCCGGCCTCGATGCGCACGGTGCGCCGGACCTCGGCCCGGACCTCCCGCTCCTCGGCCAGCTCGGAGCTGCCCTCGGGCTGGAAGGGATCCGCCAGGTAGGCCAGGGGGATCTTGATGAGCTGGCCCGGCTGGATGCCGCGCACGTCCGTGATGCCGCTGCGCTTGGCGATGAGGTCCGCCAGCTCGTTCACACCCTTGGGATCCACCCGGTCGGTGTAGCGGATCACCACGCTGGAGTAGAGGGCCTCGCCCTTGCGGAGGCGGTAGGCCGCGTACTTGCCCAGGCCGTCCTCGTCGAAGGCGATCAGGGTGCGGTAGGCCGCGACCCTGGCCTCGTCGTTGAGGGCGTCCTCGGGCTGGGAGCGGTCCGGCGTGCGCCCGGGGCCACCCAGGTCGGCGGAGAGCAGGCTCTGGGGGATGTGCCAGACATCGCCCTCCCGCAGCTTCTCCGGCAGGTCCGGATTCGCGGCCATGAGGCGGTCGTAGTTCTGGCCGTGGCCCGTGAAGAGCGCCGCGAGCGTCCAGACGGACTCCACCTCGGGATGGCGGACGCGGTGCCGGATCTCGTCCGGCCGCCACTGGTCCTGAGGGAACAGGGCCGCCAGGGACCAGCGCTTGCCTTCGGGTGTGAGGCTCTCGAAGGACACCCAGCCGCCGGGGTCCGCGCCCTTGGCCAGGAAGGCCCGGGGCAGCGCCTTGCCTTCGATGCTGAGCCCCTTCCGGAACTGGAGCCGGAGCAGGATGGTGCGGCCCTCGGGGGTGCGGGCGTAGGCCAGCACGGGCGGGGGTTCCTGCGCCGCGGGGGCGGCGAACAGCGCCGGCACCAGCAGGAGGCTCAGGCCTCCCACGGCGCCTCGCTCCCGGCCCCGCTTTCCGGCATGACCTCGCCGGAGCGCCCGGCCAGAACCCAGGCGCGCAGTTGCTCCTGCAGGGCGGCGGGATCTCCGGAGCGCTCCCGGAGGAACAGCTTCAGGCGGCGCTCCAGGTGGCCGGCACCCTCCTCCAGCAGGAAGAGCCGGTCATGGAGCCGCTCATGGGGCGCCTTGCCCGTGCTGGGCGGCAGCTTGAGGGTGCCCATGTCGAGGGTCGCGGCATTGATGGTGAACACCCACTCCAGATCGCCCGAGAGGATCCGCAGCTTCATCTTGGCCGGGCGCATGCCCCGGCTGAGGGCCTCGAAGGCCTCGCGGCTCTCGGCGGGATTGCCCTTGCGGAGGGAGATCTCCTTCACCTCGCCCCGCTCCGAGGCCAGCTGGATGGCGTCGTCCACGAAGCAGCCGGAGCCATCGCCGTCCTCGCCGCTGGCACCACCTTCGGTCATGCTGCGCAGCCACAGCCAGAGGAGGAACTCCTCCCCCAGGAAGCGACCCTGTTCCAATAGCTCTAGAGGCTTCACCTCAGGCCTCCTCGAGTTCGAGATCCAGCGGATCCAGGGCCATCAACGCCTCCACGGACAGGTCCGGACAGAGCCGACCCGAGAGCACCAGGGGCGCCAGGGGATGGACCTCGCAGCCGAAGGACTTGATGAACAGGCTGGTCAGCGCACCCTGGGCCTTGCCGGAGGAGGCCGTGGTCCAGAGGAGGCCGCCCTTCAGGTCCCAGGCCACCTCCACCACCTTGGGCGTGGGCAGGACCTTCCGCAGAAGCTCGACCTTGATCTCGTCCGCCAGGGAGATCCGGGCCTCCTTGCCGACGAAGGCCAGGTCCTTCTCCTTCTGCAGGCTCTGGAGCCGCAGATCCACGTGGGCCTTGAGCAGCGTGGAGGGCACGCGCCGCGTGTCGATGCGCAGGGCGAAGACGGCGAAGCGCTCCTGGCCCACCCAGTCCTCGTCCGGAGGGGTGATGAGCGGGTTGCGCCAGTCGCACCAGCCGATCCGCTCCTCCTCCAGGCCATCCTGGAAGGGCCGGAACTGGTCCTGCTCCAGGCCCGCCTGGAGGTCCTTGGCGTCAGGCACGGGGCCCATCACCAGGAAGCGTTTGAGGGACACGGTCCCCTGTAGGATGCTCACGCTGCACCGCCGCGGAAGAGGCCACGAAGCCAGCCCAGGAACCCGCCCCGGCCCGGGGCGGTGTCCAGCCGCCGGAGCCCCACGGGCTCACCGGCACGGAGCGGCGGAAGATCCGGATCCTGCAGGGAGAGCAGGACGCCGGTGATGTTGTCGCGGCCGCCCCGCTCCAGGGCCGCTGCCAGCAGCGCCTCCAGGGTGCGCCCGGGCTCGGCTTCCTGGCTCAGCACCTCCAGCAGGCGGGCCTCCGGCACCTCGCCGTGGAGACCGTCGGAGCTGCAGAGGAGCCGGTCGCCGCGCCGCAGCGGGAGCCGGGAGAGGACGACCCGCAAGGGCTGAGGCGAGCCGAGGGCCTGGGTGATCATGTTGCGCTGGGGGTGGACCCGGGCCTGGGCTGGCGTGAGCGTGCCCTGGCTCACGAGGTCGTGGACCAGGGTCTGGTCCTGGGTTAGCTGATGCAGGACACCCGAGCGCAGCAGGTAGGCGCGGGAGTCGCCGATCTGGGCCAGGTAGGCGTGGCCGTTCCAGAGCACCGCAGCCGTGAGCGTGGAGCCCATGCCTCGGACCCTGCGGTCGTCATCGGAGTAGCGCAGCACCGCCATGCTGGCCTGCTCCACGGCAGTCCGGAGGGCCTGCAGCAGGGCCGCTTCCTGGCGCTCCGCCGAGCCCAGCCGGCCCCAGTGGCTGAAGAGGAAGAGCGAGACCGCGGCCAGGCCCTCGTGGCTGGCCACCTCCCCCGCGGCGGCGCCGCCCATGCCGTCGGCAACGGCCACGAGCAGGCCGGCGCCCCCGACCTTCAGGGCCCGAACGGGGGCGTTGATGATGGGCTCATCGCCATCCATGGCGCTCAGCAGGTAAGCGTCCTCGTTGTTCTTCCGGACCATGCCCGGATGCGTGATGGCGGCGTAGTCGATGCGCATGGAGGGGACTGCCCAGGGGATGCGGGGCTGGTTGGAGTGGCGAAAAGGAGGCCCTTTCCGTTCATCATAGCGGGAGGAGGCTCGAATCCATGACCGAAGGCCCGCTCGCCATTCTCGGACCCGGAATCCTGGGACTTTCAGCGGCCCAGTGGGCGGCGGAGTGCGGGCTGGAGACGCGCCTGCTGGGGCGGGACCGGGACCACGCCGAGGCGGGCCACAGGATCATCCAGGGCCGCTGGGACCGGGCCGAGGCCAAGGGCCGCCTGAGCCCTGATGCCGCCCGGGAGGCCCGGGCCAGGCTCCGGGCGGCGGCCCTGTCCCGGGAGGCACTGGCGGGCGCAGGCACCCTGCTGGAGGCCCTTCCCGAAGATCCTGCAGTCAAGGCCCAGGCCCTGGCCGTCGCCGCCGGGCTGGGCGCTCCGGAGCTGCTCCTGCTCTCGGGGACCTCCTCGCTGCCCCTCTCGGACCTGGGCCGACGCGCGGGCCTGCCAGGCCGGGTGGTGGGCTTCCACCTGTTCGTGCCCGTGCCCCGCATGGCCGTGGTGGAGATGGGTGTGGCGCCCGGCACTCCGGAGGCCCTCGTGGCCCGGACCCGGGCCCTGGGCCTCGCCCTCCGCAAGCGGGTGGTGCAGGTGCGCGACCAGCCGGGCTTCGCCGCCGCCCGCATGGCCCTGGCCCAGGGCCTGGAAGCCATGCGGCTCCTGGCCGCCGGCGTGGCCTCGGCCGAGGACCTGGACGCGCTCATGACGCTGGGCTATGGCCACCCGGTGGGCCCCCTGGAGCTGTCGGACCGGGTGGGGCTGGACCTCCGCCTCCGCATCGCCGAGGGCCTCGCGACCCCTGGTGACCCGAGCTTCGAGCCCCCCGCCCTGCTGCGTGAGCGGGTGGCCGCGGGCCACACGGGCCTCCGCGCCGGCCGCGGTTTCTTCGCCTGGGATGCCCAGGGCAGGCGGCTCTGATGGATCCCAGACCCATCCTCGCCGGCGTGGCCCTGATCCTCGTGATCTATGTCGCATATCAGATCGGGAAGGTGCTGCTGCGGGTCTTCGTCGGCCTCGCCGCCCTGGCTCTGCTAAGCTGGGTGGTCTGGAAGCTCTTTCTTTCCTGACCCCCAGCCTTCCCGAGGAGCAAGCATGGCCGCCATCTCCTGCACCCACTGCGGCGCCGATCTGACCGCCCCCCAGAGTGTGCGCATCGCCGAGTACCACTTTGGACACATGGAGAAGGTGGACGAGGATCCGGGCTTCAAGTACCACATCGAGCAGCCGGACAACTTCACCCTGCTCTGCAACGGCTGCAAGCGCCTCGTGCGCACCCTGCCCATCGCGAAGTAGTTTTCCTTTCCATAGCCATGAAAACGGCCCCGAATCGGGGCCGTTTTCATGGGTTGGAGCCCGCCTACTGGCGGAGCACCCTGGGAGTGATGAAGATCAGCAGCTCGGCGTTCTTCTCTTCCTTGGTGTCCTTCCGGAAGAGGAAGCCGATGATCGGCAGCTTCGACAGGAAGGGGACCCCGGCGGTGCCGACGGTGGAGTTGGTGATGTAGACACCGCCGAGCACGGCCGTGCCGCCATCCCGAACGAGCATCTGGGTCTCCAGGGCCTTGCGGAGGATGGTGGGAGTGCCGTTCACGGTGCGGCTGAAGTCGGCCTCGGCCTTCTCCAGCTTGATGTCCATGATGATGGTGCCTTCGTTCGTGATCTGGGGCGTGACGTCCAGCTGCAGGTTCGCATCCACGAAGGCCACGGTGATCGCGCCGCCCTGAGCGCCGCCCTGCTGGGTCGGGTAGGGGATCTTCTCGCCGCTCAGGATGGTGGCCTTCTTGTTGTTCTGGGTCACGATCTTGGGCGAGGAGACGATCTTCACGGTGCCTTCGCTCTCGAGGGCCTGGAGCACCGCGTTGATGCTGAACCGGTTGCTGAGGAAGGAGAGCCAGAGCTGCCCGGCGGGAGCCGCCAGGTCGGTCACGCCGGCCACGCCCGGAGCCCAGCCGATGGCGCCCTGCTGGCCCGAAGCGGGCTTGCTCAGGCCGGTGGTGCCGTTCCAGAAGGGGGCGGTGGTGCCCACCCAGGGGGTCGTCGTGCTGGTGGTGCCACTGCTGGTCAGGGCCACGTCGCCGCTGTTGGAGGTGGGCCACTTGACGCCGAACTGGCGCTGCCAATCCTTGTTGGCCTCCACCACCCGGGCCTCGATCTGGACCTGCTGGATCTGCACGTCGAGGGTCTGGATCAGGTCCTCGATGATGGGAATCCGGTACGGGAGGTCGGTGATGATCAGGGTGTTGGTGCGCTCATCCAGGATGGCGGAGCCGCGCTTGGTGAGGATGTCCTTGAGGATCTTCTGGACTTCGCTGACCTTCGCGTAGGAGAGGGGGCGGGTGATGGTCTGGAGGTCCCCGGCGAGAGCCTTGATCTCGTCGAGCTTCTTGCGCTCTTCCTCTTCCTTCTGGAGCTTGTCCATCTTGGCCACGCGGAGCACGCCGTTCTGCGTCTCCTTGCCCAGGCCGGCGTTCTTCAGCACGACATCAAGCACCTGGTCCCAGGGTGTGTCCGTGAACTTGACGCCGATGCTGCCCTGGACCTCGGGATCCATGACCAGGTTGAGCTTGCCGGTGTCCGCCAGGATCCGGATGAAGTCCCGGATCTCGGTGTTCTGGAGATCGATGGTTACCTTGGCCCCGGTGTACTTGGGCAGGTTCTCGCCCAGGGTCCGGCCGGGCGCGCGGGCGGGAGCAGACGCGGCGGCCCGGGGCTTCTCGGGCTCGGGCACCTGCACGGCCGCCGGAGTCGCCACGGGCATGGCCGTGGCCACGGCCAGCTGGGGGAGAACATCAAACGCGCCGCCGATGGCGGGCAGTGGGGCCAGGGGCTTCACGGCCACCTTGACCGGCTCCTGAACCACTACCTTGACGGGTTCCTGGACTGCGACCTTGACCGGCTCCGGAACCACAACCTTGACGGGTTCCTGGACTGCCACCTTGACGGGTTCCGGAAGGGCCACCGGCGCGGGCTCGGCCACGGCAACCAGGGCGGGGGCGACGGGCTGACGGACCGGCTCAGGAGCCGGAGCGGGCTCCGTGGCGGGCAGAGCCGCCAGGGCCGCGAGGGCCGGGACCGCGGATTCAGTCGGCAACAGACGGAGGGCGGGACGCTCGAGGCGGGCCTGGACGCGGCCTTCGCCAGGCGTCAGCAGCAGCTGGACGCCATCGGGGAGGGTGGACACCAGGACCTGAGTGCCGGGCGCAACCTCGAGCACCATGCGGGTCACGGGCCTGGGCTCCGAGGCGAACTGGGCGAGGCGCACCTTCTGGATCAGAGGGTGGGCCAGCTGCCCGAGGCCCTCGCGGGTGACCGCCGAGCCGCGGTCCACACCCGGCAGGTCCAGCACCACGCGGTGGGGGTTGGTCAGCACCTGGAGGCTGGGCTGGGCGGCGGGTCCGGAGACCCGGAGCGAGACCGTGGCCCCGGAGCCGGTGGGCTCGAGGGTGGCGGCCAGCAGCGTGGCCTTCCGGGCGGCTGACTCGACGGCGGGCGAGGCCTGGAGGGATCCCGGGTGGATCCCCGCCAGGACCACGCCCCCTGCGACCAGCAAGGAACTCAGGCGAGCATTCATCGTTTACCCTCCTCACGCTTGAACGTCTTCGTGATGGTGCGGAATACCGAGCGGTTGGTCGTGTTCAGATCCCACTGGTGGAATGTGACGGCCTTGTCAGAAATGGCGGTGATCTCCGCATCCTTGAACCGATGGCCAATGGGCAGCCAGCGGACATTGCCGCGGCTGTCCGAGACTACCGCAAAGCTCTTGCCATCCTTGCGGATCATGCCCTTGACGGCGATGTCGTCCAGGATGTCCTGGGCATCGGCCGGGCGTTCGTCCCGGGGGGCGGAGAAGGGATCCCGCTGGATCGCGGGCCGGTAGGGCGTTGCCTTGATGATGGCCACGTCCTCGGCCGGGGCGGGGGCCGGCGGCGCAACCGCGGGCGCCTGGGCGGACAGCGCGGTGCCGACGAGGAGGGTGAGGGTGAGGATGGGTCTGGTCATGGGCTGCCTCAGTCCTCCTTGGCGCCGGCGGCGGGGGCCGCGGCAGGCTTCTTGACGGGTTCGGCCGGGGGCGGCTCGGGGTTGTACACGAAGGCGCTGATTGTGCACTTCACCGTGGCGGGATAGAGGCTGCGGCTATCCGTCTTGCGGCTGAACTCGATGTTGGAGACGTTGATGATCTTGTCATAGCCGGAGATGAGGGAGGTGAACTGGCCGAAGGCGTGGAAGCCCACGCGGAACTCGAACTCCACCGGCTTCTCGGTGTAGTAGACGTCCTTCCGCTCCGGCTTGAGCGAGAAGGCCACCTGGTCGATGCCCGCATCATCGGCGAGCTTCTTGATCTTGTAGGGGATCTCGCCGTAGTCCGTGTCCGAGGGCATGATCTTGATCAGCTCCTCGATCCGCTTGTCCTGCTTGGCCACCTCCTCGCGCAGCTTCTCGTAGCTGGCCTTGAGGAGCTTGCCCTTGTCCACCTGGGCCTGGAGGCTCTTGATCTCGCCGTTAAGGGCTTCCAGATCGGTCCGCTTCCCACCGAGGTAGAAGTAGACCAGGCCGGACAGAATGATCCCAATCAGCGCACCCAAACCAATCTGTTTCTGAAGTTGGGGATTCATGGCCTACCTCAGACGGCGTTCTGGAGTTCGAAGGAGATGATGAATTCGAAGGCGCCATTGGCCCCCCGCTTGGCACCGGGGTAGGCGATCTTCTTGAACCAGCGGGTCCTGGACTGCAGGTTGCCGTAGAAGGCGTTGATGGCCTCGAAGTTGCGGCCTTCTCCCTCGATGGTGACCTGGTTCCCCTTCTGCGAGACCTTCTTGAACCACACGTCGTCCGGGAGGCTGTTGGCCAGCTCTTCCAGGAAATGCACCGGCAGGGCCTGCTGGCGCTTGAGGGTGGTCATCACCTCTTCCTTCTTCTGGAGGGCGTCCTTCTTCTCCCGGAACTTCTTCTCGAGGGCGATGTAGGGCTCGTACTGCTTCCGGTCAATTTCCAGCTCGGCCTTCCTGCGCTCGGCCTTGGTGAACTCGTTGTTCAGCCAGAGGAAGTAGATTCCGCCGAGGGCCGTGAAGGCGAGCCCCACCACCACACCGGCGATGGGCAGGCTGGAGCGGCTGCCGCCTTCGCCCGTGTAGATCTGGGCGGGCTCCGCCGAGGCCTTGTCGCTACCCTTCTTGGTCCCGGTCTGAGCCAGTGCGTCTCCGAGCAGGTTGATTTTGATCATCGGTCCCCCACTTGGCGCATGGCCAGCCCGACGACGACCGCCGCGGCTCCGCCGATCTCCCGCACGGTCACCGGGTCCTCGGTGCGGCCGTCGACTTCGATGAGCTGGAAGGGATTGAGCCGCTCCACCGCCACGCGCAGCCGCTCGCCGAGGATCTCGAGCAGGCCATGGGACATGGAGCCGCCACCGGAGACCAGGACGCGATCCAGGCGGTCGACCTTGAAGCTGCTCTTGAAGAAGTCGAGGGTCCGGGTCAACTCGTCGGCGAAGGCGTCGGAGACCGCGTTGATGGAGGGGTGCACCTCTTCGGGCTCGCGCCCCTCGGCGGCCTGGTTGCGCTTGAGCAGCTCCGCGGCCTCCCGGCTGACCCCCCAGTCCTCCATGAGCTTCTCGGAATACCGGCTGCTGCCCCAGGCCATGTCCCGCCAGAACACCGACTTGCCCCCGACCATCATGGTCAGGTTGGTGAAGGTCGCCCCCATGTTCACCAGGGCCACGACTTCATCGCGGCTGCCCCCGGCGGTGTTGATCTCATAGGCGTTCTGGATGGCGAACACGTCGACATCCACGACCTTGGGGACACAGCCGGCCTGGGCAACACAGCTGACGTAGGCCTCCAGTTTGTCCTTCCGGCAGGCCACAAGGACCACATCCATGTTGCCGTCGGTCGCGCGCTCCTCGATGAGGTAGTAATCCAGGGCGTAGGAGTCCAAACCTTGTCCCGCAGGGAAAAAGCTCTCCGCTTCCCAGCGCACGGACTCGGCCAGCTCGGCTTGGCTCATCAGGGGAAAGGTCGCCTTTTTCACCATCACCTGTTGACCGGACACAGAGATGGCCACTTCCTTGGCCTTGATTTTCTGCTCCGCCAGGACCTGGCGGATAGCTGACGCAACCGCGTTGCTATCCATGATGTCGCCATCCACGATGGTGTCCGGCGGGAGGTTCGCTATGCCCAACTTCTGGAGGCGATAGCGGATATTGGCCCCCTTCCCGACCATCTGGAGCTCACAGACCTTGACCGAACTGGAGCCGATATCCAGACCGACCAGGCTCTTTGTTTTACTTCCGAACAGGCCCACCGGATGCCTCACTAGGAGAAATAAAGTATAAGGGAAGGGTAGCGTCGGAATGAACTAGGTCAAGGTTAACTATTGTGAATAGATCACACTTCCTCTGCGTCGAGACTTACCAGGATGGCTGTGATATTGTCGTCCCCACCATGCTGCCTGGCAATAGAAATAAGTGATTCCACAGCGACTTGAAGGTCCCTTGAGGCACTCACAATCTCCCAGATCTGCCGATCGGCGATCATTCCCGACAGTCCGTCAGAGCAAAGCAAGAGCCGCTCCGATTTCGTGAGGCTGAATTCGTTGACCTCCACGGCCAGCTCCCCGCCATTGCCGAGGGCCTGGGTGATCACGTTCCGGAAGGGGTGGACCCGGGCCTCCGACGGGGTGAGCACCCCGTTGGCCACCTGCTCGGCGACCCAGCTGTGGTCCCGGGTCACCTGCCGGATGCCCTCAGGTCCCAGGATGTAGGCCCGGCTGTCACCCACATGGGCCAGGGTGACCCGCTCGCCGTGGAAGAGGCCGGCCACGACGGTGGAGCCCATGGTCTCGCGCTCAGGGTTGCGCCGGATGTCCTCGGCGATGGCCTGGTCCGAGAGCAGGAAGGCCACCTTCAGGCGGTTGCCGTCGTAGCTCAGGGCCGGGTCATATTCCACGGGCCAGGTCCGGTCCTTCTCGAGGGTCTCGCCCACGAAGCGGCCGACGGTCTCCACGACGATCCGGCTGGCCACCTCGCCGGCAGCATGGCCACCCAGCCCATCGGCCACCACGAAGAGTCCCAGCCGCGGATCGGTGAGCAGACTGTCCTCGTTGTGCTTGCGCACACAACCTACGTCGGTGAGGCCTGCTGCTCGGATGCCCATGATCAACCCTTCCCCGTCCATCGGCCCAGCAGGTTCCTGAGTTGATCAATGACGCCTTGCGGCTCAGGTGGTGCCCCTTTTTTCTCTCCGGCCCCAGCGCTGGCGTTGCCACGGGCCCGCTTTTCAAACTGCCTGAGCTTCGGGTGATTGGGGGCGATCTCCCGGGCGAGCTGGAGGTGGCCCTGGGCCCGGGCGGTGAGGCCGAGGGTCTGGAAGTGCTGGGCCAGACGGAGGTGCGTCTCCACATCCTTGGGCGCCAGGCGCACCGCCGTCTCGAGGGCCTTCACCGCCGCGCGAAGATCACCCCCGTCCTGCTCAAGGATGGAAGCGAGCAGGGTGTGGTACTTGAACTGCTGGCCGTCGAGCCGGATGGCGTAGTGGATCAGCGCGCGGGCCTGATCCGTCTTGCCCTCATCGAAGGCGGTCCTGGCCATGGCGGCCCAGTCCTCGGGAGTCCGCTCCTGGGCCACGTCCTTCTCCCTGGCCGCGGCGGCTGGCACCGGACGGAGCAGCTGCTGCTGGAGCGCCTCCCGCCGGGCCGGGTCCTTCAGGATGCTGAAGGCCTCCGCCAGCTCCCTGAACCGTGCCTCGGCCTCGGCTTTTTCATCCCCGGAGAACCGGTCCGGATGCCACCGCTTGGCCAGCCGGTGATAGGCCGCCTTGATGTCTTCGGGCGAGGCATCGGGGGGGATTTCCAGCACATTGAAGGGATTCATGGGAGTCCATGGGCGGCCACTGCCGAACAGCTATCCGGTTTCGGGTCGTGGCTTGGGCAGAGGCTCTAGCTTAGAGCAAGTCTGCCTGCAGGGGTTGCCGCATCTATGCAAAATCAGCAGGAGTCCCGAAATACCCGCGGATCCGCGCAAGGCCAGGCTGGAAGGGACCCGACCTCGGTGGCAGAGTAAGAGGCTGCGGAGGCGCGGGCATGGCGGTGGGCACAGCGGTGGGATGGCGCCATGGCCTGGACGCCGGCGACCTCTCCTCCGAAGGGCTGGTGCAGGCCGCTCTGGAGCGCATCGGCCGACTGGACGGCCGGCTGAACGCCGTGCTGGCCCTGCAGGAGGCCACCAGCCTCGAGCTGGCGCGGGAGGCGGACCGCCGCCTGCGCGCGGGCGAGCGGTCCCCGGTCCTCGGCCTGCCGGTGGTGCTCAAGGACAACCTGAACTGGGCTGGCTCTCCCATGTCCTGCGGCTCGCGGATCCTCCGGGGCTACCATTCCCCCTACGACGCCACCGTCGTGCGGCGGCTGCTGGAGGCCGGGGCAGTGCCCGTGGCCAAAGCGAACATGGACGAGTTCGCCATGGGCTCCAGCGGCGAGTACAGCGCCTTTGGGCCCACCCGCAACCCCTGGGACACCAGCCGGGTGCCCGGCGGCAGCAGCAGCGGCTCCATCGTGGCGGTGGCGGCCGGCTACGCGCCCCTGGCCCTGGGCAGCGACACGGGCGGCTCCGTGCGGCTGCCGGCCTCCTTCTGCAATGTGACCGCCCTCAAGCCCACCTACGGCGTCCTCAGCCGCTACGGACTCACGGCCATGGCCTCCAGCCTGGACCAGGTGGGACCGGTGGCCGCCAGCGCCGCGGACATCGCCCTGGCCTTCCACGCCATGGCCGGGAGGGATCCCCTGGACAGCACCTCCGTGGACCTGCCCGGATCGGAGCGGCTCCTGCCCCTGGCCCCCGCGGACCTCCGGGGCCTCCGCATCGGCGTGCCGGTCGACTACTTCGGCGAGGGCCTGGAAGCGGGCTCCCGGCAGCTCCTGGAGGCGGCCCTCCAGGTCTTCGCCGAGCAGGGCGCCGAGCTCCGCGAGGTCCGCCTGCCCCACACCCGCTACGCCATCGACACCTACTACCTGCTCTGCACCAGCGAGGTCTCCAGCAACCTGAGCCGCTTCGATGGGGTCCGCTACGGCCACCGCCAGGAGTCCCCCACCCTCGCCGGGATGATCGCCGACACCCGGGACACGGGGCTGGGCGACGAGGTGAAGCGCCGGATCCTGCTGGGCACCTTCTGTCTGTCCAAGGGCTACTACGATGCCTTCTACCTGAAGGCCATCAAGGCACGCACCCTCATCGCCCGGGACTTCGACCAGGCCTTCGCCTCCGTGGACCTGCTCGCCACCCCCGTCAGCCCCGGCGTGGCCTTTCCCTTTGGGGCCCGCACCACGGATCCCCTGGCCATGTATCTGGCGGATGCCTACACCGTGCCCGCCTCCCTGGCGGGACTGCCCTGCCTTGCCATGCCCGCGGGCTTCACCGCGGGACTGCCGGTCGGCATCCAACTCATCGGGCCCACCCTCTCGGATGTCAAGCTGCTGGAGGCGGCCCACGCCTTCCAGTCCCTCACCCGCCACCACCTCCAGACCCCTCCCCTGCCTGCCTAGGAGTACCCCATGGCCTTCGACGTCATCATGCCCCAGATGGGGGAGAGCATTGCTGAAGCCACGGTGCTCAAGTGGCACAAGCAGGCGGGCGACGCCATCGTGAAGGACGAGACCCTCTACGAGATCAGCACCGACAAGGTGGACGCGGAGATCCCCGCCCCCGCCACCGGCACGCTGCTGGAGATCCTGGTGGACGTGAACCTCACGGTGCCCGTGGGCACGGTGGTGGCCCGCATCGGGGACGCTTCCGAGAAGCGCGCCGGGGCCCCGGCGCCGCCCCTGACGCCCGCCGTGGCGCCGACAGCCACAGCCGCCGCCCCCGCCCAGGCAGGCATCGAGGAGGCGAACAGCCTGGAGGAACGCCTGCGCACCAAGAGCAGTCCGCTGGTCCGGGAGATGGCCCGCCAGCATGGCATCGACTTGACCCGCCTCCAGGGCACCGGCCAGGCCGGGCGCGTCACCCGGGAGGACCTGGAGGCCCACCTGGCCAGCCAGACGGCCGCCGCGCCGGCGCCTGCCGGCATCGCGCCGGTCCTGCCCGCAGTGCATGATCCCTCGGCGCCGACCCTGGGCATCATGCCGGCCCTGGCCGTCCCGCCGGCCCCCGCCCTGCCCGCCTTCGCCCCCGGCGAGCGCGTCAAGGTGGAGCCCATGAGCCGCATGCGCAAGATCATCGCCGACGGGATGGTCGCCAGCCGCCGCACCTCCGCCCACGTCTACACGGTCTTCGAGATCGACATGACCCGGGTCTCCCAGCTGCGCAACAAGCACAAGCAGGCCTTCGAGGCCCAGTTCGGCACCAAGCTCAGCTACCTGCCCTTCGTGATGATGGCGGCCTGCAAGGCGCTGCGCGCCTACCCCGTCGCCAATGCCTCCGTGGACGGCGACAACATCGTCTACAAGCAGGACATCAACCTCGGCATCGCCGTGAGCCTGGACTGGGGCCTCATCGTGCCCGTGGTGCGCAACGCCGACATGATGAACCTGGGCGGCCTGGCCCGCAGCCTCAACGACCTGGCAGAGCGCGCCCGCACCAAGCAGCTGAAGCCCGACGAGATCAGCGGCGGCACCTTCACCATCACCAACCCCGGCGTCTACGGGGACACCTTCGGCCTGCCCATCATCAACCAGCCCCAGGTGGCCATCCAGGGCGTGGGCGCCATCGTGAAGCGCCCCGTGGTGATCACCGGCCCCGACGGCACCGACTTCATCGCCATCCGCCAGATGATGTTCAGCAGCCTCGGCTTCGACCACCGGATCATCGACGGCGCCACCGGCGACCTCTTCATGGCCTTCGTCAAAAAGGAGCTGGAGAACTCGAGCTTCGGACTGGAGTAGGGCGCCCGAGCTACCCCCAAGCGCGGTGGAGAGGTCTCGCGTATCGCCCCCGCAGGGGGTGATACCGAGAAAAAGGAGCTGGAGAACTCGAGCTTCGGACTGGAGTAATCACCCGAAGCTCTGGGTCTCCCGCTCGAGCTCGCGGTACATGGCGTACTCGCCCTGGAAGTACAGGGGGATGATGCCCGTGGGCCCGTTGCGGTGCTTGGCGATGATCAGCTCGGCAGTGTTGTCCGGCGGGCCTTCGCTGGAGGGCATCATCTTCCGGTGGATGAAGGCCACCATGTCGGCGTCCTGCTCGATGGCGCCCGAGTCGCGCAGGTCGCTCAGCTGCGGCCGGCCGCCGGTGCGGTGCTCCACCTCGCGGTTGAGCTGGGAGAGGACCACCACCGGGATGCCGAAGTCCTTGGCCAGGAGCTTCAGGCCGCGGCTGATCTCGCCGATGCGGACCGCCTCGTTCTGCTTGGCGCCGCGGCTGCCCTCGGGGCTGCTGATGAGCTGCAGGTAGTCCACGATCACGAACTCCACCTTGCGGTTGTTCTGGCTGCCCTGCTTGACCACCATGTTCTGGATGTGCGGCACGGTGATGGAGGCCTGGTCGCAGATGAAGAGCGGCATCTGGACCAGCGCGTTGCGGCTCTCCAGGACCTTCTCCATCTGGTTCGAGGCGCGGCCGGACTGGAGGTCCTTCATGTTGGTCGTGCTCTTGGCCGCGAGCAGGCGCAGGAAGACCTCCTCGTGGCTCATCTCGAGGCTGAAGAAGGCACCGCAGTGGCCCGGCCGGTTGTCCCGTCCCTCCGCCGCACGCAGGATCCAGTTCAGGGCCAGGGCGGTCTTGCCGATGCCGGGGCGGGCCGCCAGCACGATGAGGTTGCCCGGCTGGAAGCCCTGGGTCAGGTCATCAAAGCGCTGGAACCCGACGCGGATGCCGGTGGACAGGCGGCCTTCCATGCGGTCCGCCAGCCGGGTCATCGCGTCATCCGCCACAGCCTTGATGGGGAGCAGCCCCTTCGTCTTGGCGTCGCCCTGGGCCAGATGGAAGAGGCTCTGGGCCGTCTGGTCCACGAGCACGTCCGGGGTCTCGTCCTCTTCGGCGGCCTGCCGGACCAGCTGGGCCCCGAGGTGGACCAGGCGGCGCAGCTTGGCCTTGCGGCGGATGAGGTCGGCCAGCACCTGGGGCCGCTCCACATCTTCGGCCATCAGGATGTCCGTGAGCCCCGTGAAGCCGCCCACCTTGTTCAGGCTGTCGTCCTGGTCGAGGGCATCCTTCAGGGTCAGAGAGTTGACCTCGATCTGGGCTTCGATGAGGGTCTTCAGGGACCGGAAGACGGCCCGGTGCGCGGGGTGGACGAAGTCCTCCTCGTTCAGGGTGAAGACTGCCTCGCTGGCCACGTAACCCGCGCCGGGGGCGCAGCAGGTCGCGAGGAACGACCGCTCAGCGTCGATATCTTCCGGCAGTCGTTCCGGAAGCCAGTCCGCCATTTTCCACTCCTGCCGCTCAGAGTCCCGGAGGAGTGTACCCGCCGCCGGTGACATCCACAAAGATCGGGTTGGTCACGGCAATGGGGTAGATGCCCTTCATGATCTTGTTCCAGGGCGTCCCGCCCCGGTAGACACCGGTCTGGCTGCGGGCCACGCCGGCCTCCACCACCAGCCAGGCATCCTTCCCGGCGGGCATGGGGACAACCACGGTGGCAGTGCGGAGACGGAAGTCCGTGGTCGAAGCGGTGAAGCTGCTGAGCGGCACCTGGATGGGGGTGCTCGAGCCGTTCACCACCACGCGCACCTCGTCCACGGGGACCCAGTCCGGCGCGTAGAGGGCGATGCTCAGGCTCACGCTGGCCGCGGGCCCGGGCACCAGGCCACCGGGCCCGACACCGTTCACGGCGACATCCAGCATGGGGCCGGTGGAGGCCACCGCCGCACCGCCACGCAGAGCGGTCAGGACAGGGTCCAGCGCCGTCTGGCTGAGGGTGGCCGCGCCGATCTTGAGGTAGGTGCGGGCCAGCCCGACCGGAGTGTCCAGGCTGTAGATGGCGGAGGAGAGCCCCAGGCCCTTGGTGAAGGCGGTGGGCGTCTGCTGGCTCAGCAGGGCGTACCAGTCGTCCCGGACCGTGGTGAACTCGGCGTACCAGGCCGTGGGGTTCGCGGGATCGCAGCCTTCGCCCCGGAGCAGCTCCAGGGCATCGAAGTCCCCGAGCCGCTTCCCGAGCGAGGCCGGGCCGGTCTGGGTCCACCAGGCGTTGGTGCCGGTGCCAAGGGCCACTGTGCGGTTGAAGCCGCGGACCGTGAACAGCCCGGCCGGGCCCCGGGGCCGGTGGATGACGGTGTAGGCGCCCTGGCCCTGGGTGATGAAGTCAGCCAGGTTCCAGCCGGTGGGAGGGAGCGCCCCGCCGTTGCGGTCTGTGGTGGGGGCTGGCGTGAACAGGCTTGTGGCGAATCCGTCGGAGAGGGTGGCGCTGCGGGCGCCCACCACGAAGGGATCGCTGCCGATGGGTGCGCGCTGGGCATCCGTCACGCGGATCGTGTCGTCGATCTCAGACCGGAACTCCACCTGGAGGGCCGTGGGATCCGTGAGGGCATCCTCCTCGGTGCGGGTGACGACCTGGACGCCCTCGGCCACGGCAGAGCTGAGCAGCTCGCCCGGGTTGAAGCCTCCGGTGGTGGCCTGGGTGGGGCCCGGGACGTCGAAGCTGGTCCAGCCGGTGGGCAGCGCGGGGGGCACCACCACGAAGGCATGGGTACTGTCCAACTGGCCTTCGAAGGCCGTCACCGGCACCGAGTCCAGGTAGGAGAGGGGGCCGCGGGTGGCATAGGCTACATAGGTGCCGGCGGGGAAGAACATCGAAGTGGAGGCTGCGATGGAACCGAAGGCCGTGCCGAAGACCTGGTTGCCGGCCGTGTACTGGTAGGCCGCGTAGTTCGTGCCGACGATCAGCTTGCCCTTCATGACCGGGTCATAGGCACTGGCGAGCCGACGGACGCGCTGGACCTTCGGGTCCGGGACGCTGATGCCCTGGAAGGTCAGCCGCAGCGGGGTGATGCCGCCGAACTCGAGCGTCCCCTCCTGGCGGGCCGAGAAGGTGTGGTAGGTCTGCAGCTGCTTGATGATGTTGCCGGCACTGTCCGTGACCAGGTCCCGCTCGGGGCTGATGGGTTCCACCACCTGCCAGTTCTGGGTGGTCGAAGGCGTGATCGGCGTGGCGAGGAAGGGGCGCGTGGTATCCAGGGAGTTGGTCCCCAGATAGAGGGGAGTGCTCTGTGTGGTGCTGTTGCGCGCCGAGATCCGGTAGCGCTGGGCCTGGCCGTCGGGACCGCCGGGGATGACAGGCAGGAGCATGCCGATGCTGGTGATGGTGGCGGCGATTTCAGTCGGCTCCCGCCACTCCACCCGCTCCAGGTGCCAGTTGGCGGGCTGGCTGGCGGGACTGGCCGGGTCCGCGGGATTGAAGGCCAGGCTGCCCGTGTAGGTGTAGCGCTCGAACCTGAACTCGGTGTGCAGCGGCCCGCCCCGGATCGCAGTGCCCGAGCTGGTGTAGGCCAGGTAGCCGACGTCCTCGGAGCGGAACCCCGCCCGGGCCTGTGCCATGGCGGTGAAGACCGTGGTGGTCTGGCCCGGGATGGTGCTCGTATAGCTGGCCCCGCTCGTCACATACAGGCGGCGGCGGTAGGTGATCGCCTGCCCGCTGGCGAGGCTGGCCACCGCCGGGTTGCCCACCACCAGGCGGCCGGGGAATTTTGGACGGTTCTCGGTGAGCGCCTGCTGCGGGTCCGAGGCGACCAGCAGGGTGTCCACGTCCAGCGGCATGAAGCCCAGCGAGGCATGGTAGTCGCTGGTGTTGGCCGCGGACTCGGCGCCCATGAGCGCCACCATGGGCGCCACCACGCTGCTGGTCAGCGGCGCTGCGAAGTCCGAGCCGGGGATCTCGACGCCCCAGGTGTTCAGGGGCGCGCCCGCGAAGGTGGACACCGCCGGTACCACGAAGCGGAAGCCCCCGCCCCGCTGGGAGAGGTAGTCACCCACGTTCCGCAGGGGAAGGGTCGAGCCACTCCCGTTGGTCAGGGTGGTCTCCAGGAGGAAGAAGGCATCCGACTTGTTCAGGGAGATCCGGTGCACCACCGAGACCCCGCTGAGCCGGCCCCGGGTGTCCCTGGAAGCCCCCAGCTTGCCCTTGGGGTCCAGGAGGCCGCCCCGCATCTCCAGGGATGCCGCATTGGCGTTGGAAGTGGGGCTGAAGCTGTCGAAGACCATCGGCAGGTCCGGATCCTGGTTCGCCACCTGGCCCAGCCGCTCCACCAGGTCCGTCGGCATGGAGACACGATGGTAGCTCTGGTCCAGCGCGATGGCGCCCACGTCGAGGATGGCACCACCGGAGGCCGCACCGAACTGGCCCAGGCGATCTCCGTAGACGGCGCCATCGACCGCCAGATGGACGGAGTCGTTGCCCAGGTAGAAGTCCCCGGGCCCCGCCGTGGCCTTCAGGCCCGTGACCCGGTCCCCGCCGGTGATCGCGATCTCTTCCAGGACCAGGTCGGGGCGGGAGATGCCCGTGGCCCGGAAGCAGCCCATGCCCCCGGCCGCGAGGAGCAGCGCGAGGGGCGCCAGAACCCGCAAGGTGCCGGCGAGGGGGTTCCGGAGGTGGGCGGCAGGGCTGGGGCGCATGGTCATCAACAAGTCTCGGTGGAAGTCTCAGAGGGAACGGAGGTCCGTGGGTCTTGGCGGGCGAAAGGTCTATGCTAACTCACGATGCCGATCTCCGCCTTCCTTCATCGCTGCCGGCAGCACCGGTGGCCCCTGATTCTGGTCCCAGCGATGGTCCTCCTCGGAGATCTGCTCTGGACTCTGATTAGGTTCCCCGCCATGCACCACCTCCAGGTCTACTCGGCTGAGCAGCTGCCGGCGGTGGGAGGGGCGGTCCTGGTGCTGGGGGCGGGCGTCTACAGTGACGGGGAGCCCACCTCGATCCTGGAGGGGCGGCTGCGCACGGCCCACGAGCTCTTCCGGGCCGGCAAGGTGCGCTGGTTCCTCGTCTCCGGGGACAACCGCCACCCCACCTACAACGAGCCCCAGGCCATGCGGCGCTGGCTGATGCGGCAGGGCGTGCCGCCCACCCGCATCGTCAGCGACTACGCCGGGCTTCGCACCTGGGACAGCCTCCGGCGCGCCCAGGTGGTCTTCGGCCAGCGGCAGACGGTGATCGTGACCTCCGATTTTCACCTGCCACGGGCCCTCTACCTGGCGGATCGGATGGGCCTGCGGGCCTGGGGCGTGCCAGCCCGCACCGATGACCGGCCCCTGGGCGGCCGCCTGCGGTTCTGGGGCCGCGAGTACGTCGCCCGCCACCTGGCGCTCTGGGACGCCTGGTTTCCCCCGGATGCCCGGCTCGGTCCCCGGGAGCCGACCCCCGATGACTGGGATCCCGCGCCGTGAGGCCCGCTGAGCCGATCTTCATCCTGGCGGCCCGGCGGCTGCCGCAGGGGACCTATGGCGGCAGCCTCGCCGGCCTGGGCGCCCTCAGCCTGGGTCAGACCGTCCTCGAGGCCCTGCTGGCGGACTCCGCCCTGCCCAGGCCCGGACGGCTGCTCTGGGGCCTGGCCCGGAGCCACACCCAGGGCATGAATCCCGCCCGCACCCTGGCGCTCAGAGCGGGCCTGTCCCAGGACACCGCCGCTTTCACGGTCAACATGGCCTGCGGCTCCAGCCTCCAGACCCTCATCCTCGGGGCCCAGCAGCTGGCGGCTCCCGCGGAGGGGCCCGTCCTGGTGGGCGGCAGCGAGGCCATGTCGGACACGCCCCACCTGGTGCCTGGACTGCGCTGGGGCTTCCGCATGGGCCACCGCCAGCTGCCGGACGTCATGCACCAGGATGGCCTGCGCTGCCCGGTGACCGGTCTGCTCATGGGCGAGACCATCGAGCAGCTGGCCCGGAAGCGCGGGATCACCCGCCTGGAGGCCGACGCCTGGGCGGCGGAGAGCCACCGCCGCGCCGCCCGGGCCGACTTCAAGGCGGAGCTGGCCGCCCACCCGAAGCTCGACCACGACGAGTGCGTCCGCCCCGAGGTCACGGCCGAGGGCCTGGCCCGCCTGGCCCCGGTCTTCGCGGCGGAGGGCCAGGTCACGGCCGGCAACGCCTCGGCCCTCTCGGATGGCGCCGCCGCCCTGCTCCTGGGCCGCCGCCAGCAAGCCGGGGACGCCCCCCCCCTGGCCCGCATCCTCGGCTGGAGCGAGGCGGGCGTGGCCCCCCTGGACATGGGCGAGGCCCCGGTGCCGGCGGTCCAGAGACTGCTGGCCGAGCACGGGATGGCCGTGGCCGACGTCGACCTCTGGGAGCTGAACGAGGCCTTCTCCGCCCAGCTCCTGGTCTGCCAGCGCCAGCTGCGGCTCCCTCCCGAGCGCCTGAACGTGGCCGGCGGCGGCGTGGCGCTGGGCCATCCCATCGGCGCCACCGGCGCCCGCATCGTCTGCACCCTCATCCACCAGCTGCGGCAGCGGGGCGGCGGCCGGGGCGTGGCCACCCTGGGCATCGGCGGGGGCCTGGGCCTGGCCCTGCTGCTCGAAGCCTAGAGCGCGGCCTCGGTGAGCAGCTCCTTGAGGGCCCGGTAGTTGGTCTTGCCAGTGCCCAGCGTGGGAATCTGGTCGATCTGCCGCACCACCCGGATGTTGTGGAGCGAGGACAGGCCGGCGGCCCGGATCGCGGCATTGGCGTCATCCCGGCCGATGCCGCCCACGGAGAACAGGATCAGGTCCGGGTTGAGCTCCTCGGCGGAGGCCTCCACGGCCAGGACGGGCTCGGTCTCCTCCTCGCCCTGGAAGCGGCGGGAGAGGGCCTCCTCGATGGCCGGCAGGGACACCATCTCGCCGCCCAGCTTCACGAAGCGCTTGAGACGGCCCGTGAAGACCAGGACCCCGCGCTCCTGACGCACCAGGTCGCCGGTCCGGTACCAGGAGCTGCCCTCGAAGGCCTCGAAGGGCGACTCCACGTCGGGGTTGAGGTAGCCCCCGAAGATGCTGGGGCCCTTGACCAGCAGCATGCCCGGCCGGCCCGGCTCGACCCGGCGCCCCGTCTCCAGGTCCAGGATGGCCCAGTCCACGGAGAGCAGCGGCTTCCCGATGGTGCCGGTGCGGGGATCCTCCGCGCGGTTGACCGAGACCACCGGCGAGCACTCCGTGATGCCGTAGCCCTCGAGCACCGTGGTGCCGGGCCAGCGCCGGGCCAGGGTCGCATAGATCTGCTCAGGACACTTCTCTGCGCCGGAGACGACGATGCGCAGGGACTCCAGGTGCCGGTCCTCGGCCATGCGCAGGATGCCGCCCAGGAAGGTGGGCGTCCCCACGAGCAGGGTGGCGTGGTAGGCCTCGATGATCCGGGCCAGCATGCGCCCCTCGGTGGGATTGGGGTGGTAGACCACCCGCAGCCCCAGCAGCAGCGGCAGGATCGTCGTGGTGGTGAGACCGAAGGCGTGGAAGGGCGGCAGGCAGCCCATGACCCGCTCGTCCTCGCGGAACTGGAGGGCCTCGGCCGCGTCGCGGATGTTCGCCAGGATGTTGCCGTGGGTCAGGGGGACTGCCTTGGGCAGGCTCTCGCTGCCGCTGGTGAACAGCACCGCGGCGGTGACGGGGGCCCGCTCCGCCACCAGGGCGGACCAGCTGAAGCGGGCCTGGAAGGCGGCCGCCAGCTTGGTGGTGAGCTTGATCTTCTTGCCGACCTCATCCAGCAGCAGCAGGCGGTCCTTCACCGCAGAGAGGTCCACGCCCTGGGCATCCAGCCGGTTCACCAGGGTGGACACGGTGATGACGTGCCGGACGCCCACCAGGTCCAGGCCGTAGGCCATGCTGCGGGCCCCGGCGGTCCAGTTCACCAGCACCGGGGTCTTGCCGGCGAACAGCAGGGCCAGGTAGAGGATGCTGGCGCCGCCGGAGGCGGGCAGCATCAGACCCACGTGGGTGCCTTCCAGCCGCTCGAAGATCGGCTTGAGCACCAGGATCGCCGTCAGCACGTCGCGGTAGGTCTTCACGCCACCGGCCTGGTCCGCGAGCACGACCCGGCGCGGATCCCGCCGGGCCTGCTTGAGGAAGACCTCAGGGATGGTTGCGCCCTCGGGCATCTCGATGGGCAGGTCGGTGCGGGTGTGGAACCAGGCTGGGGGAACCGCCTTGAGCTCACCCTGGCGCAGGGACACCGCGGCGCCGGTGGCGGCCAGCAGCAGGTCCCCCACGGTCTGGAGCGAGGCCGGATCACTGCAGGGGTAGCCGTAGGCGCGCTCGATCCAGAGCTCCAGCTCCCGGTGCCCCAGCGCATCCAGGCCCAGGTCCCCCACGAGGGTCTGGGCCTCCTGGATGTCCGGCTGGCCCGTGACCGTCTGCAGGTGCCGACGCACCGCGTCCCGCACCTGGGCAGGCACGTTGCGGGTATTGCCCTCCACCCGCGGCCGGGGCGGCTCCGGCAGGGTCCGCGGGGGATGGTTGCGCCAGAAGCGGTAGGGCACGAAGGTGCGGGGCGTGGCGTCCCGGTTGAGGTGCGCTTCCAGGGTCCGGTTCAGGGCCTGCCGCCCCTCGCCCAGGGGCAGGTCCCGGATCTCCTCCAGCTCCAGGCGCAGCTCGCGACGGGGCAGGAAGAACAGGCCGTTGGCGACCAGGTAGAAGAGGCCCTTCAGCAGCTGGAGGCCCACCCTGGGGCGCGTCCCGGCGGCGGCGCTGAAGCGGCTGCCCCAGAGGCCGCGCAGCCGGACCGCCACCACCCGGGTACCGGGGGCCTGCCGGAGGATGGCGTCCACCACGCTGTTGTCGGAGTAGTCCTCGGTGCGCTGGCGCGCCAGGCGTCCCCCCGGGAAGAGCAGCAGGTTGCGGCCCGCGACCAGCTGCCCCGCGAGCACCTTGGTCTCGGCTTCCAGGGCAGTGCGGCAGCGGGCGCCGAGGTCCACGGGATCCGGCAGGGCCCGGGCGCCCAGCAGCCGGGCCAGCCAGCGCAACGGCGCGGAAGCGGCATGATCCCGGCCCGCCACCAGATGGGGTGCGAAGCGCGGCCCGAGCTCCGCGATCAGCAGGAAGGGATCCACCAGGGTCGGGTGGTTGGCGACGAACAGCGTGCCCGCCTTCGGATCCAGGTCCAGCTCGGCGAGGCCTTCGGACCGAAGGCGGTAGCGCAGCCGCAGCAGGGGCCGACCCAGGGCCAGGATCAGAGAGGCAATCATCGGGAAGCGCTACCTTTGGGCTGCCGTTCACATGAGCGGGAATTGTAACGGGAAACACAGTCCTGCCCTAAACCAGTTCCATCACTTCTGCGAAGATGAACCAGGGCCCAGCGGGGTCCTCCGAGGTTTCCATGACCGACGCACCCCTGATCCGACTCACCGACATCACCAAGGTCTACCAGATGGGGGACATGGAAGTCCGCGCCCTGGACGGCGTCTCCATGGCCATCCAGCGGGGCGAGTACGTGGCCATCATGGGCCCCTCCGGCTCCGGCAAATCGACCATGATGAACATCATCGGCTGCCTCGATACCCCCACCGCAGGCACCTACGAGCTGAACGGCAAGCTGGCCTCGGCCATGAGCGACGACAACCTCGCGCAGATCCGCAACGAGGAGATCGGCTTCGTCTTCCAGACCTTCAACCTGCTGGCCCGCACCACCTCGCTGCAGAATGTCGAGCTGCCCCTGATCTACGCGGGCAAGACTCCCCACCAGCGCCATGAGATGGCACAGCGCGCCCTGGAAAACGTCGGCCTCGGCACCCGCAGCGACCACATGCCCAACCAGCTCTCGGGCGGCCAGCGGCAGCGCGTGGCCATCGCGCGGGCCCTGGTGAACGAGCCCTCCATCCTGCTGGCCGACGAACCCACGGGCGCCCTGGACTCCAAGACCAGCATCGAGATCATGGCCCTCTTCGAAGACCTCTACCAGAATGGCAACACCATCATCCTCGTGACCCACGAAGAGGACATCGCCCGCCACGCCCACCGGATCGTGAAGCTCCGGGACGGCAAGATCATCCATGACGAGCCCAACACGCCCATCACCCCCGAAGAGCACATGGCCCGATTGAGCCTCTGACAAGGCCCCTGACCTTGGGTAACATGATCGGATGCAGAGGCTCGTGCAAGGCATCCACCAGTTCCAGACGCAGATCTTCAGCAACCATCGGGAGCTGTTCGAGCGGCTGGACCAGAATGAGCAGACCCCGGAGACGCTGTTCGTCACCTGCTCGGACTCGCGCATCAGCCCGAACCTGATCACGCAGACGCAGCCCGGCGAGCTCTTCATCCTGCGCAACGTGGGCAACCTCATCCCGCCCTACGAGAGCATGGGCGGCATGGCCGCCGGCATCGAGTTCGCCGTGGCCGCCCTGAAGGTGAAGGACATCATCATCTGCGGCCACTCCAACTGCGGCGCCATGCGGGCGCTGCTGAACCCCGAGGAGCTGGGTGAGCTGCCGGCCACCAAGGCCTGGCTGGCCCACTGCCGCACCACGGAACGCATCATGTGGGAGAGCTACGGCCACCTCAAGGGCAGCGACCTGCTCCACGCCACCGTGGAGGAGAATGTCCTGGTGCAGGTCGAGAACCTGCGCAAGCACCCCACCGTGGCCAAGGCCGTGGCCTCCGGCATGCTCCACCTGCACGCCTGGGTCTACAAGATCGAGACCGGTGAGGTCTTCGCCTTCGACCCCAACCGGGGCCAGTACGCCTCGATCACCGGCATCCAGGGGCTCGGCCCCCTCGACACGGAGCACCGGGGCACCGACCTCACCATCTAGGCCACCGACGAATCCTAGAGCTCCAGGCGGTCCAGGCGGTCCGGCCGGTCGCGCCAGCCCTCGTCGGCCTTCACGAAGAGCTCCAGCCGCACCGGCCGCTGCAGCAGCTTCCGCAGCTCCCGCTGGGCGCTCTGGCGGATGTCCTTGATCATGGCGCCGCCACTGCCGAGCAGGATCTTGCGGTGGCCGTCCCGGTCCACCAGGATCCGGGCGGCGATGAACACGCCCTCGGGCCCCAGGTCCTCGGGGTAGTCCTCCTGGCCCGGCTCCAGCCACTGCTCGATCTGCACCGCCACCCCGTGGGGCACCTCCTCGCGGGTCTTGCGCAGCACCTTCTCGCGGATGAACTCCGCGGCCAGGGACCGCTCGGTCTGGTCCGTGAAGACCTCGTCCTCGTAGGGCCAGCCGGGCTTGGTGGCGTCCCGCTCCAGCAGGGCCCAGAGGGGCTCTAGGTTCTGCCCAGTCTTGGCGCCGATGGGCACAATCTCCACGAAGGGCAGCAGGTCCTTGTAGGTGGCGATCTTCTCCAGGAGGCGGCCCTTGGAGAGCAGGTCGATCTTGTTCAGCAGCAGGTAGGTGGGGCGGCCCAGCCGGCGCAGGCGCTTGGCCAGGGCGTGCTCGCCGGTGCCCAGGTAGGCGTCGGCGTCCACCACCCACAGCACGAGGTCGGCCTCCTCGAGGGCCTGCTCCACGTGGGCCATCATGCGCTCGTTGAGGGCGTGCTTGGGCAGGTGGATGCCCGGCGTGTCGAGGAAGGCCAGCTGGGTGTCACCCCGGCCCACGACGCCCAGCACCCGGGTGCGGGTCGTCTGGGGGACCTGGCTGGTGGCCGCCAGCTTCTGCCCCAGCAGGGCGTTCAGCAGGGTGGACTTGCCGGCGTTGGGCAGACCGATGATGGCGAGGGTGGCATGGTGGCGCTCAGCCACGATGCACGCCCCGCTTGGCTTCGCGGATGAACTGCAGCAGGTACGCGACCTCGGCGATGTGCCCCACTTCCTTCTCGGCCTGGGCCAGGGCTTCGTCGCGCAGCAGCCCGGCGTGGAAGAGCAGGCGGTAGGCCCGCTTCAGCCCCTCGACTGTCTCGGCCGGAAAGCCCTTGCGCTGGAGCCCGATGGTGTTCACGCCGTAGCTCTTGGTGTCCCGGGCGCCGGCGGTCTTCATGAAGGGCAGCACGTCCTGCGTGGCCACGGTGAAGCCGCCCATGAAGGCGTGGTGGCCGACCCGGCAGAACTGGTGGACGGCGGAGAAGGCGCCGATGTTGCAGCCGTCCCCCACCTCCACGTGCCCCGCGAGGGTGGCGCTGTTCGCGAAGATGTTCTTGCTGCCCACGTGGCAGTCGTGGGCGATGTGGGAGCCCGTCATCAGGAAGTTGTCGTCGGCCACGGTGGTGAGGCCGCCTCCGCCCTCCGTGCCCCGGTGCAGGGTGCAGCCTTCGCGGAGGACATTGCGGTTCCCGACCTGCAGACGGGTCGGGGCGCCCTTGAACTTGAGGTCCTGAGGGCCCATGCCGAGCGTGGCGTGGGGGTAGATGTCGTTGTCCTCGCCCAGCTCCGTGTGGGGACCGATGACGATATGGCTGCGGAGCAGTGTGCGGGCGCCGATGACGGCGTTGCCCTCGATGACGCAGAAGGGACCCACCACCACGCCCTCGCCCAGGCGAGCCTCGGGACTCACCACGCTGCTCGGATGGACTTGTGCGCTCATTTCGACTCCCCTTCAGCCAGGTCCATCAGCATGGACATGAACTCCGCCTCGGCGACCTTCTGGCCACCCACGAAGGCCTCTCCGCGCATCTTGCAGATGCGGCCCTTGAACTGGAGCACCTTCACCTCCATGACCAGCTGGTCCCCGGGCTGCACCGGCTTGCGGAACTTCACGCTGTCGATGCCCATGAAGTAGATCACCTTCCTGGCCCGATCCTCGAACTCCCGCATGAGGAGACAGCCGCCGGTCTGGGCCATGGCCTCCACGATGTAGACGCCGGGGAAGACCGGGCGGCTGGGGAAGTGGCCCTGGAAGACCTCCTCGTTGAAGCTGACGTTCTTCAGGCCGCGGATCCACTCCTTGGGCTCGAAGTCGAGGATCCGGTCCACCAGCAGCAGCGGGTAGCGGTGGGGCAGCAGGTCCATGATCCCCTGCAGATCGATGGTGCGCGGTTCGCGTTCGGGCATGGAGACTCCAATCCTTAACCTTAACGGCTTCGGCCCGCCGTCTCCAGCCTCAGGTCCGCGGCAGGGTGCGCTCGAAGACCCGGGCCTCGATGAACAGGTCGAGCAGGGGCCGGTCGATGGCGCCGCCCCGGGCCTCCTCCTCCAGGATCGCCAGGCTGCGGTCCAGGGGCACGGCGCTCTTGTAGGGCCGGTCCCGGGCCGTGAGGGCGTCGAAGATGTCCGCGATGGCCATGGCCCGGCTCTGGACGGGTATCTCCGCCGCCCGGAGCTGGCGGGGATAGCCCTGGCCGCTGAGCCGCTCGTGGTGGGCGTAGGCGATGTCGGGCACGCCCGCCAGGTCCCGGGTCCAGGGGATGCGCTCCAGGAACCGGAAGGTGTGGGTCACGTGGCTCTCGATCTCGAGGCGCTCGGCCTCCGAGAGGCTCCCGCGACGGATCTTCAGGCTGGCCAGGCTGCCGGGATCGATGAGCCCCCGGCGCTCGCCGCTCCAGTGCTTGTAGGACAGGCCCTCCAGCAGGCCCAGCCCCTCGGCCACCTCCTGGGCCAGGACTGTGGGCTCGTTGCTCTGGCTGATGAGGCGCATGAGGCGCTCGGTCTCCGCCTGGCGCTCACTCACCACCCGCTCCCAGTGGACCGGATCGAAGGCACTGCCGCGCTGCCAGGCCTGGGCCAGCAGCTCCAGGCTCTCCTCCAGCTCCCGCTGCCGGAGCCGCTGGAGGATGATCTCCAGCTGACTGGGTTCCAGCTTCTTGGCCTTCACCAGCACCTGCTCCCGGACGCCCACCTTGCCGAAGTCGTGGAGCAGGCTGGCGTAGCGGAGCTCCCGGAGCTGGCGCTCGGTGAAGTGCAGCTCACCGTAGGTCCCGTTCGGAGTGGCGTTCACGGCCTCCGCCAGCCCCGCGGTCAGGTCCGCCACCCGCCCCGAGTGGCCGCTGGTCACGGGATCCCGCGACTCGATGGCCAGCACCGACGCCGCCACGAAGCCCTCGAACAGCTGCTCGATCTCTTGCCGAAGCTGGGCGTTCTTCACGGCCACGGCCGCCTGGCCCGCCAGGCTCTGGGCCAGTCCCTGGTCCTCGGCCGAGAACACGCCGCCCTCGCCGGAGTCCTCCTCCAGCCGGTTGAGGAGCTGGAGCACGCCCAGCACCTGGCCTTCCGTGTCCTGCATGGGCACCACCAGCATGGAGGCGGTGCGGTAGCCCGCCTGCCGGTCGAAGGCATCGTTGAACCGGAAGGGCGCATCCTCCGGGATCCGGTAGACGTCCGGGAGGTTGAGGGTCTCCCCACTGAGGGCCACGAAGCCCGCGAGAGTCTGCCGGGACGCCGGCATGAGGATGCGGTGGAAGGGCAGGCTCACCCGGGCGTTCTGGGTGTGGGCGAAGAGCAGCTCCCGGCGGTCGCCCTCGCCGGACAGCAGGTAGATGGAGCCGGCCTCGGCCTTCACCAGCTCCCGGGCCTTGGTGAGGATGAGGTCCAGCAGCCGGTCCAGGTTCTGCTCCGAGGCCAGGGCGCGGCCCACCTCGTGCAGGCGCTCCATGGACCGCCGGTCCTTGGCCCGCTCCCAGCCGGCCCGCAGGAGGGCCGTGGCCGCATCCGGGCCGGGCCAGGCATGGCAGGCCACGAAGACCCCCTCGCCCTGCACCCCGATGACCACATCCGCCGGGGCCGTCTCCAGGAACACCAGCGCGCTGCGCATCTCCCCTGCAACGCTGTCCAGGAGGGTGTTACGGTGCTTTGGGGGTACGGCTACGGTGAATCGCAAGGCGGAAACAGGCTCCAAAAAAAGGGGGGTGCCGCCAGCATATCGGAATTCCCCTGTCCGCACTGAAGGTTGGCGAGGCTCTATCGAGCGGCTCGCCTGGGGTGGCAGGGGCGTGGGCCGGGCCGAGGACGGCCGCCTGCTCCTGCTCGAGGCCCCTCTGGCGCTCTTCCCCGGGGAGGTGGTCGAGGCCGACGTGATCTGGAAGGCCCGCCACGGCGAGGGCCGCGTCACCCGCTGGGTCACGCGGGATCCCCGGCGGACCGACGCGGCGTGCCCCGTGGCCGACCTCTGCGGGGGCTGCGAGCTGTGGGAGGCGGGCCGCCACGCACCCGAGCTGAAGCGTCAGATGGTGGCCGACCTGCTGCGGCGCCAGCTGGGCGAGGACCAGCCCTGGACCTGGCACCCCGCCCCGGACACGGCGCGCCGGCACCGCATCCAGCTGCACTGGGACGGCACCGCTCTCGGCTACTTCCGGCGGCACAGCCACACCCTGGTGCCGGTCTCCGCCTGTCCCGCCGCTGCAGGCCCCCTCTCGGCGGCCATCCCCCGGCTGCTGGAGGGCATCGCGGGCCAGGCCCTCACCACCCGGCCGGGCCGCTGGGAGCTGGCCACGGGCAGCCCCGCGGACCAGGTCTGGGCCACGGACGAGCGGGACCGGACCTGGAGCCTGGAACCCGACGGCTGGCACCGCAGCACCGAACCCATCCGCCACCGGCTGGCTGGCGCAGTCCTCCAGCACCAGCCCGGGGCCTTCTTCCAGGTGAGCCCGCCCTGGGCTGCCGAGGCCTTCGGGGGCCTGCTCGGGACCTGGAACCTGCAGGGCGGCACCCTCTACGATCTCTACGGCGGCGTGGGCCTCTTCTCCGCGCTGCTCGGCGGCCGGTTCCGGCACCGGGTGCTGGTGGAGTCCGGCACCGCGGCCGTGACCTGGGCCCGCCGGAACCTCGAAGCCGCGGGCCTGCCCGCCGAGTGCCTGGTGGCCGACGTGGCGGAGTGGGTGCCGGAAGGACTCGGCCAGCCCGAGGATGTGATCCTGCTGGACCCGCCCCGGGCGGGCCTGGAACCCGCACTCTGCGAGCGGCTGGCCACCGCCGGCGCTGGTGCCCTGGTGCTGGTGGGCTGCGACGGCGCGGCCTTCTGCCGGGACCTCAAGCGGCTCGAGGGCGCCTGGCGGCTGGAGCAGCTGGCCGTGCTGGACCTCTTCCCACTGACCAGCCACGTGGAGTGCGTGGCCCTCCTGGCCCGCCGGGCGTGAGCGCCCTGGGCCGCCACCTGCTGGCCGAGTTCACCGGCTGCGCGCCCGCCTCGCTGGCGGACCTGCAGGGCGTCACCACGGCGATGCTCCAGGCCGCCAGCGTCTCTGGCGCCACCATTGTGACCCACAGCTTCCACCACTTCAGCCCCCACGGGGTCAGCGGCGCCGTGATCATCGCCGAGAGCCACCTCGCCATCCACACCTGGCCCGAGCACGGCTTTGCCGCCGTGGACTTTTTCAGCTGCGGGGCCGTGGACATGGACCGGAGCATCGCCCACCTCAAAGCAGCCTTCGGCGCCAGCGGCGAGATCCGGCTCGAGATGGAGCGCGGCCCGCTGCGGGTACTCCCGAGCTGAGGCTTTATTCAGTCCCAGCTCAGCGGCAGCCGCGGCTGGGGCGGCGCCTTGGGGAGGACACCTTCGAGCCGCAGCAGGTATTCCTTCATGTCCAGCCCGCCGGCGTAGCCCACCAGGGAGCCGTCCGAGCCGATCACCCGGTGGCAGGGGATCAGGATCGCGATTGGGTTGGCCCCATTGGCCCGGGCCGCTGCGCGGATGCACTTCTCGTCACCCAGGCGGCGGGCCAGCTCCAGGTAGGTGATGGCGTGGCCGTAGGGGATCTGCCGCAGCTCCTTCCAGACCCGCCGCTGGAAGTCGGTGCCCTCCACGACCAGCGGGATGTTGAAGTCGCGCAGGTTGCCCGAGAAGTAGGCCTCGAGCTGCCGCCGCAGGTATGGGAGGCTCCGCGGCTCGGGGCCCTCCGGCACCGGGGGGGCCTTGTAGAGCCGGACCAGCTGGACCAGCCGCCCATCCCCATCGAAGGCTGCGCCCAGCTCTCCGAAGGGTGTGGCAAGCAGATGGAAGGGATCTGACATAGGTCCAAGCATGGCAGAATCACTGTTTTTTGTTATCAGGGCTTCTGCCATCCGAGACCCGCCTCCAGGTGCCGCAGTGCTTTCGGGATGGGCCCCTCGCCCGGCAGGACCACCCGGTGGACCGGAATCAGCAGGATGATGGGGTTCGTGGCGCAGGCCATGATGACCACGTCCTCGTCGATGCTGAGCCACGCGGCGAGGTCCGCGGGCCGTCGGGTCTGACCGTAGGGGATGGCCAGGACGCTCTCCCAGACCCGGAGCTCCGGATAGCTCCCCTGGGGATCCAGCGGCACTGTGAAGGTGCGCAGGGTGCCCGCCAGGTAGGCCTCGATCTGGCGGTCCAGGAAGCGCTTCGACTCCCGCTGCTCCCGGGGGGGCAGCGGGCTGGTCTTGCGGGGATCATGGCCTTCCAGCACCAGCTGCTGCAGCCTCCCGCGGCCGTCAAAGGCGGCGCGCAGGGGACCCAGGGGTGTGTTCAGCTCGTAGTGCCAGAGGAGCATGGAGCCATCATGCCAGGGCCGCCGCACCCCGCAAGGGGATTGGGGAGGGGTTTCTCCTTTGACCGCTGGCCCCTAGACTCAAGCCATGACCGAATCCCCCTTCCGCCTGTCCATCATCGACTACCTCAACGCCGCCCCCCTGAACCAGGGGTTCAAGCACGGCCTCGGGTGGGAGCACTTCCACCTGAAGTTCCACTACCCTTCCGTCTGCGCCGACCGCCTGCGCACTGGCGAGGTGGATGCGGGCATCGTCAGCTCCATCGAGTACCTGCGGATCCCGGACCTGCGCATCGTCCCGGGTCTCTGCATCGCCTCGCCCAAGCGGGTGCGGAGCGTGGTGATCCTCTCCAAGGTCCCGCCCGAGCAGATCCAGAGCCTGGCCCTGGACACCTCGAGCCGCACCAGCGTGGTCCTGGCCCAGCTGCTGCTCCGAGAGCGCTACGGTGTGAGCCCGGTGGTGACGGACATGGGACCGGACCTCCCCGCCATGCTGGAGTCCCACGACGCGGCTCTGATGATCGGCGACGCCGCCATGCGGGCTCCGCGCCAGGGCCTCTTCGTGCTGGACCTGGCCGAGGAGTGGCATGCCTGGACCGGGCTGCCCTTCGTCTTCGCCCTCTGGCTCGTCCGGAAGGATGCGCCTGTCCTGGCCGTGCCCGGCGGCGTGGGATCCTTCTTCCACAAGAGCCTGGAGATCGGACTGGCCCAGCTGCCCGCCATCGTGGAAGAGGCCCGGCGGACCATCGGCTGGACCAAGATCGAGCTGCACGAGTACCTCACCGAGAACATCAGCTACACCCTGGGCGAAGCGGAGCGGGAGAGCCTGGCCCTCTTCTTCGAGAAGGCCGTGCGCCATGGCTTCGCGCCCGAGGTCAAGCCCCTCCAGTTCCTCTGACTTTCCGATCCCCGGTTCCTCTGACAACCTGGATCCTCACCTGGATGACCCCATGACCGACCTTGCCGCCCTCTTCCAACACCACCTCGCGGAGCGCCAGCGCACCACGGCCGCCGCCCTGGCCGAGACCGGCCACGACGCGCTGGTGATCTCCAGCGGCCAGATCTACAGCCACTTTGCCGACGACCAGGAAGCGCCCTTCCACCCCACGCCGCACTTCGCCCACTGGTGCCCCCTGGCGGGGCCCCACCACGCCCTGGTGGTGCGCCCCGGCCGCCGGCCCCGGCTGATCCGCTATGCCCCCGAGGACTTCTGGTACGAGCAGGCCCCCCTGGGCGACCCCTTCTGGGCCACCGGCTTCGACCTCGAGGAGGTGGGCACCGTGGAGGACGTCTGGAAGCGGATCGGGACCCTGGGTCGGGCCGCCTACATCGGCAACGAGGTGGACCGGGCCGGCGCCGCGGGCCTGGACGTGAACCCCGCCCTGCTAACGGCCCACCTGGACTGGCACCGCACCACCAAGTCCGCCTACGAGGTCCAGAGCATCGACGAGGCCACGGTCATCGCCGCCCGGGGCCACCGGGCCGCCCGCGCCGCCTTCCTGGCCGGGGCCAGCGAGCTGGAGATCCACTACGCCTACATCCAGGCCTGCGGCATCGTGGACCACGAGATGCCCTACGGCAGCATCGTGGCCCTCAACGAGAAGGGCGCCATCCTCCACTACGAGGGCAAGCGGACCTCGGTCCGCAACGGCGCGGTGCTGCTCATCGACGCAGGCGCCCAGGTGCGCGGCTACGCCGCCGACATCACCCGCACCCTGGCGGCGCCCCACTGCGATCGCCGCTTCGCGGCCCTCATCGACGGCATGGTGGCCATCGAGCTGGAGCTGTGCGCCATGGTGAAGCCCCACCTGCCCTATGGCGACCTCCACCACCAGGGCCACCTGCTCATCGCGGGCCTGTTGCGGGAACAGGGCATCCTCAAGGTCGCTCCCGACGAGGCGGTGGCCGAGGGCCTAAGCCGCCCCTTCTTCCCCCACGGGCTCGGTCACCACCTGGGCATCCAGGTGCATGACGTCGCGGGCCGCCAGGGCGCCCCGGACGGCACCCCCGCGCCGCCGCCGCCGCAGCACCCCTTCCTCCGCACCACCCGCACCATCGAGGAGGGCCAGGTCTTCACGGTGGAGCCCGGCCTCTACTTCATCCCCATGCTCCTGCGGCCCTTCCGCGAGAATGAGTTCAAGGGCTGCTTCGACTGGGACCGCATCGACGAGCTGACCCCCTGCGGCGGCATCCGCATCGAGGACAACCTGCTGGTCACCGCCGGCGGGCACCGCAACCTGACCCGGCCCCACCTTCCCGACTGAAGGCAGCTGGCCTGACCACCCCTTCCCATCGGGATGCCCTGCCCCGACCCTCCGGAGTCGCCATGTCCCTTCGCGCCGTCTTGGCCTGCCTGTCCCTCGCCACCTGCCTCCTGGCCCAGGAGACCGGCAGTATCAGCCTCGAGACCGTGGGCCATCCGACCCTGAAGAAGGCCTATGACGGCCCGCCCGCCACCCGTCTCGAGTGGCTCCCGGACGGCGGCCTGCTCCAGACCCGCCGGGACGGCAATCGCGTCGCCCTGCTGCGGGTGGATCCCGCCACCTGGGAAGCCAGGCCACTGCTGGACTCCGCCCCCATCGAGAAGGCCCTGGTGGCGGCAGGCGCCGCCGAGGCCGCCGTCAGGACCGCCCTGGGCCGGGGCACCTTCACCTGGAACTCCGACCGCAGCGCCTTCCTGCTGGCGGTGCCCGCGGAGCTGTTCCTGGTGGAAGTGAAGGCCGCCACCGCCCGGCGCCTGGTGCCCGGCAAGCCCGAGGAAGCCGCCTTCAGCCCCGACGGCCGGCAGGTGGCCTACCTCCGCGGCAATGATCTCTACCGGACCGAGATCGCCACCGGGCGGGAGACCCGCCTCACCACCGGCGGCGGTGCAACCCTGTTCAACGGCCGCCTGGACTGGGTCTACCAGGAGGAGCTCTACGGCCGGGGCAGCTTCGGCGCCTTCTGGTGGTCGCCGGATTCCAGCCGGGTCGCCTACCTCAGCCTCGACGAGACCAAGGTTCCGGTCTTCACCCTCATGGACGACCGCACCCAGCCCCACAAGGCCCTGGACACGCGCTACCCCAAGGCCGGGGACCCCAACCCCGTGGCCCGCCTCGGCGTGGTGGACCTGGAGGGCCGGACCGCCTGGATCGAAGACCCCTACCCCGGCCAGGAGACCCTCATCGTGCAGGTGGGCTGGGATCCCGAAGGCCGGCTGCTGGCGGCCTACCAGGACCGCGTCCAGTCCTGGCTCGACCTGCGCCGGCACCAGGGCGCCAGATCGCAGGTGCTGATCCGCGAGCAGAGCAGGGCCTGGCAGGAGCGCCTGCCCCTGCCCTGGTTCCTGCCGGACGGCGGCTTCCTCTGGGAGTCCAGCCGCACAGGCCATCAGCACCTCTACCGCTACGGCAAGGACGGCACCCTGCGGGGCGCGGTCACCACCGGGGACTGGGACGTGCGCAAGCTCCACGGCGTGGATGCCAAGGGCCAGGTCTACTTCGACGCGACGGAGCGCAGCTCCATCGGCCTCGACGCCTACCGGATCGGCCTCGACGGCAGGGGCCTCACCCGCCTCACGGAGCGGCCGGGCACCCACCGCGTGCGGTTCAACGCCAGCTACTCCGCCTTCCTCGACTCCTGGAGCGACGTGAACACCCTGCCCCAGCAGGCTCTCCATGACGGGTCCGGCAAGCGGCTGCGCCTCATCGACGCCAACCCCGGCGACGAGTGGAAGGCCCTGAAGCTCGGCAAAGTCAGCTTCCAGCAGGTGAAGACCCGCGACGGCTTCCCCATGGAGACCATGCTGGTGCTGCCGGTGGACTTCGACCCCGCCAAGAAGTACCCGGTCTACCAGTACATCTACGGCGGCCCAGCGGCCCCCCTGGTTGGCAACACCTGGAACCGCTCCATGGCCTGGTTCCAGTTCCTGGCCCAGCACGGCATCGCCACCTGGATCTGCGACAACCGCAGCGCCTCGGCCAAGGGCATTGCCACCGCCCACGGCATCCACAGGAACCTGGGTGCCCAGGAGCTCCAGGACCAGCTGGACGGCCACGCCTGGCTCAAGGCCCAGGGTTGGGCCGACCTGAACCGCCTCTGCCTGGACGGCTGGAGCTACGGCGGCTTCATGGTCACCTACGCCCTCACCCACAGCAAGGCCTGGAAGCTGGGCATCGCCGGAGCCCCGGTGGTGGACTGGAGCCTCTACGACAGCATCTACACCGAGCGCTACATGGGCCTGCCCGCGGACAACAAGGCCGGCTACGAGTCCAGTTCGGTGTTGAAGGCCGCGGCGGCCCTGTCCGGCAAGCTGCTCCTGCTGCACGGCACCCTGGACGACAACGTGCACCCCCAGAACACCGTCATGCTCATCGACGCCCTGCAGAAGGCCGGCCACTCCGTCCAGATCGTGCTCCTGCCCGGCTCAGACCACAGCCCGCGAGCCCCCCAGCACCGCTGGGCCCGCTACCAGGCCATGTGGGAGTTCCTGTCGCGGAACCTGTGAGGGTTTAGTCCGCCTCGACCGCTGCCGGCTTCGCTGGCAGCAGGCGATCGTAGACGTAGAGCAGCACCGCCGTGAGCACGCCCACTCCGGTGATCGTCCAGAGCATGCCGGTCGGCCGGTGGGCCACCTCGCCGAAGTGGTGCATCAGCTTCCCCCCGAACCAGCCGCCGATGAGCGAGCCGAGCCCGATGGGCAGGAAGGCGAAGCCCATGTAGGTGCCCTGCTGGCCCGGGGGCGCGAGCCGCGAGATGTATTCGTAGTAGCGCGGAGACTGGACGATCTCTCCGAGCGCCACGCAGACCAGGGTGATGATCACGCCGGTCACGGTGGGCATGAAGATCAGCACGATCCAGGCCAGGGAGGACATCAGGGTGCCCAGGGTGACCGCCTTCACGGAGGCGATCTTCTGGGTGGCCAGGCTGATGAGCACCGTCAGGGAGATCACGGCCAGGGGGCCCGTGACCAGCAAGAGCTCAGTATCCGCCTTCGGGTCGATGTACTTCACCACGTAGAGCGGAAGCGTGATGAATTCTTGCCAGTAGACCACCCAGTAGCCGGTGAAGATCAGCAGGAACATCATGAACTTGGGATTCGAGACCACCGTGAGGAAGTTCTTCCCGGTCTGGACCAGGGAGGGCGGCGGCGCGTCCTCCTCCTTGCGCGGCTCCTTGAAGAGCAGCAGCACCGCGAAGAACATCAGGAAAACGCTGACCGCGGCCACCCGGAACACGTTCTCGACGCTCATGTGCCGGTGGACGTAGGACGCGGCGTAGGGGCCGGCGGCGCCGCCGATGTTCACCAGGGTGTAGTAGATCGAGTAGCCGATGGAGCGGACGTTGCCTTTCGAGGCCCGCGCCGTCGTCCCCACCACCGCCGGTTTCACCAGGGCGATGCCCAGGGCCGGCAGCATCAGCAGGCAGGCCACGAGCACGCTCAGAGGCACCAGGCCACGGATCGGCGCCATCCAGGGCGACCCGAGCGAGCCCAGCAGGAAGTAGGAGCAGCTGAGGATCAGGTAGGCCAGGGAGAGCGCCCGCCGGAACCCGAGGCGGTCCGCCACGGCGCCCCCGAAGGCGGCCAGGAACCACACCAGCCCACCGAACAGCCCGGCCAGGCTGCTGGCGTCCTGGGTCGGGAAGCCGAGCGACTCGTTCAGGTACCGCGCCAGGGAGGCGAAGGCCGCGTAGTAGGAGAGGCGCTCGAACAGCTCGCTGACGTTCGCCACCCAGAACGGGCGCTCAAAGCCATCACGGATCTCGCGCAAGCGCTGAGCTGCACTCAAAGGACCTCCCTGGACATAAGCATCTCCTCCGATCTTCCCGGGAGACGCGAGGCGAGGTCAATCCAAACCGCGCGGAACCCTCTCCTACCGGGGCTTGGTGAACTCCACCACGGCCTTGAGCATGTCACCCACGGACATGATGCCCACCAGGTCGCCCTTGGCATCCACCACGCACAGGCCGTAGAGCTTGTGGTCCAGGATCGCCTGGGCGGCGGTGCTCAGATCCGTCTCCGGGGACACGGTCATGGGGGAGGTGTTCATCACATCCTTAACCGGGGTCTTGGAGAGCAGGTAGTGGACTTCCCAGGTGTCCAGGCTGGTGGCCTTGCCGGGGCTGTAGTCCTTGATCATGCGGTCCGTGATGAGCCCCACGAAGCGGCCCCCGGTCGTGACGGGCAGCCGCCGCACGCCCTTCTCCTTCATCAGGTGGATGGCCTCGATGATGGAGGCGTCCTGGTCGATGGTGTAGGGGTTCTTGGTCATCCACTTCGCAACGGTGGTCATCGGCTTCTCCTCACATGCCCAGGAAGGCTTTCTTGATGTGGTCGTTGTTCAGCAGCTCGTCGCCCCTGCCCGTGAGCACGACCCGCCCGGTCTCCATCACGTAGGCCCGGTGGGAAATGCGGAGGGACTGGAAGACATTCTGCTCCACGAGCAGGATGGTAACGCCTTCCTTGTTGATGCCGGTGATGATGTCGAAGATGTTCTTCACCAGCAGCGGGGACAGGCCCAGGGAGGGCTCGTCCAGCAGCAGCACCTTGGGATTGGCCATGAGGCCCCGGGCGATGGCCAGCATCTGCTGCTCGCCGCCGGACATGGTGCCGCCCAGCTGCTTCTCGCGTTCTTTGAGCCGGGGGAACAGCTCGAAGACCCAGTCGATGTTCTTCTGGCGGTCACCCCGGGTGGCCTTCACATAGGAGCCCATGCGGAGGTTCTCCATCACGGTCATCTCGGGGAAGATCCGCCGGCCCTCGGGAACCTGGATGAGCCCCGCTTCCACCACGTGGTGAGACTGCAGCTTGCTCAGGTCCTGTCCATTGAAGGTGATGCTCCCCGAGGCGGGCTTGACCAGCCGGGAGATGTTCTTGAGGGTCGTGGACTTCCCGGCCCCGTTGGCACCGACCACGGTCACGATCTCGCCCTCGTGGACTTCCAGGTCGACGTCCCAGAGCACCTTGAGGTCGCCGTAGGCGAAGTTGAGCTTCTCGATCTTAAGCATGGGGTTCACCCAGGTAGGCGCTGATCACATCGGGGTTGCTGACGACTTCCTGGGGCGAGCCCTCGGTGAGCTTCTCGCCCGAGGTGAGGACCACGATGCGGTCGGAGATCCGCATGATCGCCTTCATGTCGTGCTCGATGACCATCTGCGTGAGGCCCCGCTGCTTGATGTCCAGGATGAGCTGGATGATCTCCTCGCTCTCGGCGGGGTTGAGGCCGCCCATGACCTCGTCCAGCAGCAGGATCTTCGGCTGGGTGGCCAGGGCCCGGGCCACCTCCAGCTTCTTGCGCTCGCCGATGGGCAGCCCGCCCGCCAGGAAGTTGGTCCGGTGCTCCATGCGGACCACCTTGAGCTGCTCCATGGCCATCTCCCGGGCGACCTTGAGGGACCCGGTGCGCGCCAGGGCACCCACCATCACGTTGTCCACCACCGAGAGCTTGGCCAGGGGCCGGACCTTCTGCCAGGTGCGCACCATGCCGAGCATGCAGACCTTGTCGGGATCCAGGCCGTTCATCCTCCGGCCGTTGAAGATGACCTCGCCCCTGGAGGGCGGGTAGTAGCCCGTGATGCAGTTGAACAGCGTGGTCTTCCCGGCGCCGTTGGGACCGATGAGGCCCATGATCGTGCCCTCGTGGACGTCGAAGCTGACGTCCGAGTTGGCCGCGAGGCCACCGAAGAACTTGCTGACGTTCTTGATCTCCAGGATGGCCATCAGACCGCCTCCCGCTTCCGGCGCATCGCCAGCTTCTTGACGAAGCCCATGAGGCCGTCCGGCATGAAGAGGATCACCAGCACCACGAGGATGCCGTAGAGCAGGACGTGGGCGTGGGAGAGGTTCTCCTTGAGGAAGAGGCCAAGCCTCGACTCGGCGCTGACCGCTCCGGACTTCACCAGCAGGTCCGTCACCAGGTTGCTGCGCAGGGCCTCGGACAGGGGCACCAGGATCAGGGAGCCCAGGACGGGGCCCCAGAGGGTGCCCATGCCGCCGATGATGCAGATGAGCATGATCTGGACAGAGACATCCAGGCCCAGCACCGTGGGGGGATCCACGAAGCCCACGTAGATGCCGTAGAAGCTGCCCGCCAGCGAGGTGAGGACGGCGGAGAGCACCAGCCCAATGTTCTTGTAGAGCGCGATGTTGATGCCCAGGGAGTGGGCCGCGTCCTGGTCCTCGCGGATGGCCTGGAAGTAGTAGCCGAGCTTGGAGTGCTGCACCCAGTAGGTGACCCCGAGGGTGAGCACGACCAGGAAGAGGCCGATGTAGTAGAAGGGGACCTTGGTCACGAAGTCCGTCACCACCGTGGCCCCGATCTTGAAGGCGGGGAGCTCCGTGGCCAGGATGCCTTCGGCCCCGTTGGTCAGGGTGGTGAGGTTGATGGCCGAGAGGCGCATGATCTCGGCCACGGCGATGGAGGCCAGCACGAAGTAGGGGCCGCGCAGGCGGAAGCAGATGCTGCCGATGATGAGCGCGACCACCACAACCGCGGCCATGCCCGCCCAGACGCCCACCCAGGGGGCGATCCCCTTGCTGTGCATGAGCATCATGGTCATGTAGGCACCGACGCCGAAGTAGGCGGCGTGGCCCACCGAGTGCTGCCCCGCGTAGCCGCCGAGGATGTTCCAGCTCTGGCCCTGGGCCACGCTCAGGAAGAGCAGGATCATCATGTGGAGGGCGTAGGGGCTCTCCACGAAGCGGGGGATGAGCAGCAGGCCTGCCAGGAGCAGGAGGATGACGGAGCCTTTGAGGACGCGCTTGTTCATGTCGTTCTCCTCAGGTCCGCGACTTGCCCATCAGGCCCGAGGGCTTGAAGAGCAAGACGAGCAGAAAGAGCACGAAGACCACCACGTCCTTCCAGCCGGAGGAGATGTAGACGGCACTCATGGACTCGGTGATGCCGATGAGCACCCCGCCCAGCGTGGCGCCCACGACGCTGCCCATGCCGCCCAGCACCGTGATGACGAAGGCCTTCAGGGTGAAGACGCTGCCCACCTGGGGAAAGATGTAGTAGGTCGGGGAGATCAGCGCGCCGGCGGTGCCCGCCAGGGCCGCGCCGAGGCCGAAGGCGATGATGGACATGCGCTTGACGTTGATGCCCATGAGCTGGGCCGCATCGCGGTCCTGGGCCGTGGCGCGGATGGCCTGGCCCGTGTCGGTCTTGAGCAGGAACCAGTAGAGGGCCGCCGTGATCGCCGCGGTGATGAGGAATGAGATCAGCAGCGGCGTGGAAACCGAGACCCCGCCGCCCACCTTGATGGTGGCCGAGGAGTAGCTGGTGGTCAGGATCTTGTAGTCCGAGGTGAAGATGAGCATCACCGTGTTGCTCATGATCAAGCCCAGGCCGATGGTCAGCAGGATCTGGTTCTGGGCCAGGGCATCCAGCACCCGGTTGATGAACACCTTCTGCAGGAAGCCGCCGAACAGGAACATCAGCGGGAAGGTGATCAGCACGGACACGAAGGGATCGATGCCGAGGAGCGTGAAGATCAGGTAGGTGAGGTACATCCCCACCATCAGGATATCCCCGTGGGCAAAGTTGATCACCCGCATCACGCCGAAGATCAGGGTCAGGCCGATGCCGATAAGTGCGTACACTCCGCCGATGAGAATGCCGCTGATGAGGGATTGCAGGAAGACAGCCATGGGCGCTAGACCCTCCAGGGATTCAGGAGGGGGCGCCCGGGGGCGCCCCGGTGCTGTTTAGCCTCACTTCCACTTGGGGAAGGGATAGACCGCCTTCTTGGTCGCGAACTGGGCGGGCAGCACGGTCTCGTACTTCCCGGCGATGATCTGCTGGACCAGCATGTGGTGGTTGTTCTGGTTGGTGAAGCCGTCGTAGTCGGCGAACTTCACCTCGCCCATGATGCCGTTCCACTTGCCGGCCTTCAGGGCATTGCGGGTCTTGGCCCGGTCACCGCCGGAAGCCTTGGCGGTCTCGGCCATGATGATCATCGACGCATAGGCACAGGCGGCGTGGTAGGTGGGTTCCTTGCCGAACTTCGCCTTGTAGCGGGCCCCGAAGTCCTTCGCCCCGGGCCAGTTCACGTCATCGGTCCACTGGGTGCAGGAGATGACGTTGTCGGAGATGGCGCGCTCCTTGGCGAATTCGACCGTGGTGAACCCGGCGCCGGCGCCGAGGAAGGCCTGGGGCTGCAGTCCCACTTCCCGGGACTGCCGCATGAGCAGGATCGCGTCAGCCACGTAGGACACCATGAAGACCAGGTCCGGGTTCTTCGACTTGATCTGGGCCAGGGTCGAGCGGTAGTCGGCGGAGCCCTTGGGATAGGAGACGTCCGCCACCACCTGGATGCCCTTGGTCGCCACGTAGTCCTTGGCGGTCTTGGAGGTGGAGGTGCCGAAGTCCGTGTTCTCGTAGATGAAGGCGATGCTCCTGGGCTTGCCGAGCGACGTCGCGGCATCGATGAGGCTGGACGCGTACTTGTCCGCGGGAGCGTTCATGCGAAACACATGGGCGAGACCCTGGCGGGTGATCTCCTCCTTCGCGGCCGCGGGAATCAGCAGCGGCACATGGTACTTCTCCGCCAGCTTGGCGACGGCGTTGGAGCAGGCGGAGGTGTAGGGGCCCACCACCCCCACCACGTTCTCGCGGGTCGCCAGCTTCTCCATGGCGCTCATGGAGATCTGGGGCTTGCCCGTGTCGTCCTCCCACACCAGCTGCAGGTTGACTCCCTTCTTCTTGAGGTCTTCCTCGGCCAGCTTGATGCCGTTGGTGATGTTCTCGCCGATGGGCGCTTCGGGGCCGCTCATGGAGTTGATGACGCCGATCTTCTGCGCCATGAGACAGGGGGACAACGCCAACGTGGCGCCCAGGGCCAAGAGGTGCTTGCGCATGGCTGCTCCGTGCAGAAAAAAGGATGTTGGGGGTGTCTACGGCGATTCTACTCCAGGCTCCCAGAAAAAAACACAGGACTGTTGGGGTTTCCAACAGTCCTGTGCTCAGGTGAAACAGGGGCGAAGCCCCGGGTCAGATCAGAACCCGACGCCGAGGGAGGCGACGAGGCTGTTGCCGCCCTGCTCGCCGACCTGGGTCGTGCCGGTGCGGGGAGCCAGGAAGTTCTTGCTGCGCATGATGTAGTCCAGCTTCAGCTTGGCAGCGGCGTACTTGGCGGGCACGAACACGTAGTTGTAGCCCACGGTGGTCTCGGTGTACTTCGGGCTGTAGTTGGCGCCGCGGCTCACGCCGGGGGCGGTTTCCTTGTAGGGGTTGTAGTTGGTGTACCAGTTGTCGCCGCTGTTGTAGTTCAGCACGTCGTAGCGGCCGGTGAGCTGGTGGGCGCCCATCTTGTAGACGCCGGTGACGGCGAAGCCGGCGAACTTCTGGTCCAGGTACTCGCGGCCCATGGTGACGGCAGCGGCAGCAGTGCCGGCGACGGCGAAGACGCTGGGGTAACGGCGACCCAGGAGGCCCGTCGCGTACTCGAAGTCGAAGTGCAGCTTGGCCGTGTCGTAGGCGTAGAAGAAGCCCTCGAGGGTGGTCCGGTCGCGGTTGTCCTTGACCTGCTGGGGGCTGGGGGTGCCGAAGCCGCTCCAGGTGGTGGTGCCGTTGCCGCCCGCGCCGTAGGTGGAGGTGGAGTCCTTCAGGTTGGTCACGCCCTCGCGGTAGTACGCGCCGAACTTGTGGGTGCTGCCGAACCCGCCCTCGAAGCGGAAGGTCCAGTCCTTCTGGGAGTTGGTGTCCACCGCGGTCTTGCCGCTGCTGCCGTCATCGGTGTTGCCGTTGGAGACGGCCACGTTCAGCTTGCCCTGGAAACCCTTGGGGTCGCCGTAGGTGTAGCTGGCCCAGATGCCACGGTCGCGCTTGTCACCGAACTGGCGGTTGAGCTGGTTGCGGTCGAAGAAGTAGATATTGGTGGCGGCCACGAGGGTGGCCTCGTAGGTGGTGGGCATCTTGAACTGGCCGGCCTTGACGGCGAAGCCCTTGCCCAGGTTCCAGGTGATCACCGCGTCGTGCAGGACGTTGTTGCCGACACTGGAGGTGCTGTTGTTCGGGTCGAACATCAGGTTCCAGGCGATGTCCTCGGAGATGGCCTGGCTGAGGTAGACCTCGGAGCGCTTGATGGTGACGCCGTCCTCGTTGAAGCGGCCGCTGCTCATGCCGTCGTAGTAGGCAGAGGTGCCGGCGGGCTTGATGGCCGTGTTGAGGCGGAGGTTGCTGTCGGTCATCTGCGTGTACCAGACTTCGATCAAGGCGTTGACCTTGACGGCGTCCTGGGCCTGCGCAACGCCGGCTGCGAGCAGGGCGGCAACGCCGGCGAGGCGAGAGATCTTCATGGTTTTTCTCCTAAAAGGGAGGGGGTGGGGGGGCTGACTCAAGAAGGTCAAGCAGGTGCTCCGAAGGGCAGAGCAGGCGGTCAAGGACGAGCACAACAGTTCGATTCAAGCTAAGCGGGCCCAGGAGGCTCGTCCATCAAAATCCTAGGAAAGTTCCCCATGATGTGACCTTGGGCACATGGGCGTTTCCACAGGCTTGTGAAATCAAGGAAACAATGGTGTTGCGATCCTGCTTCCAATTAAAAAACCGATTGACGATTAGGTCATCCTGAGATCCGAATTTCCGCGGCCTCGAATGGATAAAACAGGGGCGGCACTCCCCACCTGCGAGCCTGGTCGGAGGGGCCACGGACCCCATGCCGTGACAGGAACATGTTAAAAGCCCCCTGATCCCGGAGAGGCGCTGGCTTGGGACTGCGCACCCGCTCCGCAGTCCCGGATGGCTTTCTCGGCCCACCGGAAAGCCCCCAGGGGTAGCCACAAGCTTTTTACAAACGATTTCGACCTGAGGAAGGAGCATCCGCCGATCTGACAGCACCCCAGCTACCCCTGGAGGTTCTGAGACGAAATCATCCGGTGGAAGGTGCGCCTAGAAGACCGCCTCCATGGGGGCCGTCTCGCCGGCCTGCAGGGCCGCGGCCAGGGCCGCCACCAGGGGCAGGCCGCGGTGCGCGAAGTGGATCGTGGCCTGCACCTTGTTGTGGTAGAAGGCCGCCTCGGGGCTGTCCGTGAGCAGGGCCTTGACGGCGGCGCGGTCCGCGGGATCGACGCCTCGGGCCCGCTGGAGCTCCTCGCCCTTCCGGAGGGCCAGGGTGGCCTGCTGGAGCAGCAGGTGACCGGAGATCACATGGCCCAGCATGTCCAGCACCGGCACCGCGTTCAGGACCATCAGGTGGGAGCCGTTCGGCCGGCCGGGGACGTCCTGCAGCACGCCCGTGAGGGTCTTCAGAGCCGAGCCCAGCTGCTGGGCGGAGGGCCCCAGCACCGGGTCCGAGGCCAGGGACTCCACCGTGGCCCCGACCAGCTGGAGCAGGTGCTGCATGGGCTTGCCGTCCTGCATGCGGAACTTGCGGCCCACCAGGTCCAGGGCCTGGATGCCGTTGGTGCCTTCATAAATGGAGGCGATCTTGCAGTCCCGCAGGTACTGCTCGGCGGGGTACTCCATGGTGAAGCCGTAGCCACCGTAGGTCTGCAGCGCCCACTCGGTCACGCGGAAGCCCCAGTCCGAGCACCAGGCTTTGCAGATGGGGGTGAACAGCTCCACGAGCCCCTGCCAGCGGTTCTTGTCGTCGCCGGCGGAGACATGGGCCATGTCCATGCACCAGGCGGTGTAGGACACCAGGGCCCGCATGGCCTGCACGTAGGACGACTGCATGAGCAGCATGCGCCGGACATCCGGGTGCTGGATGATGGGCGACTGACCGACCCCCTTGCCCGCGCGGCCCTGCAGCCGCTCCTTGGCGAAGGCGATGGCGGCCTGGTGGGCGGCGGAGGCATTGCCCAGGCCCTGGACGCCGACCTCGTAGCGGGCGGCGTTCATCATCTGGAACATGTAGACCAGACCGTAGCCTTCCTGGCCCAGGAGGAAGCCCTGGCTGGCGTTGTCCATGCCGAAGACCAGGGTGCAGGTGGGCGAGCCGTGGATGCCCAGCTTGTGCTCGATGCCGGCACAGGTTACGTCGTTGCGCTCACCGAGGCTGCCGTCGGCGTTCACCCGGAACTTGGGCACCACGAAGAGGCTGAGGCCCTTGGGGCCCGCCGGGGCATCGGGGGTGCGGGCCAGCACGGCATGGATGATGTTGGGCACCAGTTCGTGGTCGCCGCTGGTGATGAAGATCTTCTCGCCGGTCATGAGGTAGGTGCCATCGTCCTGCTTGGTGGCCTTGGTGGTGAGCGCGCCCAGGTCGCTGCCGGCGCCGGCCTCGGTGAGGCACATGGTGCCCGTCCACTCGCCGCTGTACATCTTCTCGACGTAGGTGGCCTTCAGCGCATCGCTGCCGAAGGTCTCGATCAGGTGGGCCGAGCCGCGGGTGAGCATCGTCTTGAGGGCCAGGGCCGTGTTGGCCCCCATGAGGTACTCGCTGATGCCCGTGCCCACGACCTCGGGCAGGCCCATGCCGCCGAACTCGGGACTCATGGTGGCGCTGATCCAGCCGCCGGAGGCCAGGTCATCGAAGGCCTCAGCGAAGCCCTCGGGCAGCTCCACCTTGCCGTTCGCAAACTTCGCGCCCACGCGGTCCCCCACCTCGTTGCAGGCGGCCACGCTGCCCTTGGAGACCTTCAGGGCCTCGTCCAGCACCATGCCCAGCTGCTCGCGGTCCACCTCCTGGTAGGGCTCCCCTTTGAGAACCGCATCCAGGTCGAGCCACTCGAGGAGGTTGAAGTGGATATCGCGATGGTCGTCGAGGAAGAGCATGGGACCTCCGGCTGGGGGTGGTGGGAAGGGATCCTGGGGTATGGGGGGGTGCTACTTCAGCTCAGGGAACTGCTCTTCGCGCCACTCGGTGGCGGAGGCGCCCTGGTCGGCGGCGCGCTTGCGGAGCTCCACGCGGCGGATCTTCCCGGAGATGGTCTTGGGCAGCTCGCTGAACTCGAGGATGCGGATGCGCTTGTAGGCGCTGAGGCGCTCGCGGATGAACTTGAACAGGGCCAGGGCGGTCTCGCGGCTGGGCTCCACGCCCGCCCGGAGGATGACGTAGGCCTTGGGCACCGCCAGCTTCACGGGATCGGGGCTCGGCACCACGGCGGCCTCGGCCACGAAGTCGTGCTCGATGAGGAAGGACTCCAGCTCGAAGGGGCTGATGCGGTAGTCGGAGCTCTTGAACACGTCGTCCGCGCGGCCCACGAAGAACAGGTAGCCCTCGGCGTCGCGGGTGGCCACGTCGCCGGTGCGGTAGTAGCCCTCCTTCATGGCCTTCTCCATCTTGGAGGGGTCGTCCTTGTAGCCGTCCATGAGGCCCAGGGGGCGGGGACTGAGCCGCAGGGCGATCTCGCCCTCGTCGGTCTCCTTGCCGTCCAGGTCCAGCAGGACCACGTCATAGCCCGGCATGGGCAGGCCCATGGAGCCCGGCTTCACGGGGACGCCGGGGGAGTTGCCCACCACGCAGGTGGTCTCGGTCTGGCCGAAGCCGTCGCGGATGGTGAGGCCCCAGGCCTTCTCCACCTGGCTGATGACCTCGGGGTTGAGGGGCTCGCCGGCGCCGATGACGCCGCGCAGCTTCATCTTGTAGCTGCCCAGGTCCTCCTGGATGAACAGGCGCCACACCGTGGGCGGGGCGCACAGGTTGGTGACGCCCTTGTCGGCGATCACCTTGAGGGCGGCCGCGGCGCTGAAGCGCGTGGACCGGTAGATGAAGATGCAGGCGCCGGCGATCCAGGGGGCGAAGAAGTTGCTCCAGGCGTGCTTGGCCCAGCCCGGGGAGCTGATGTTGAAGTGGATGTCGCCCTCGCGGAGCCCCACCCAGAACATGGTGGACAGATGGCCCACGGGGTAGGACTGGTGCGTGTGGAGCACCAGCTTGGGCTTGGCCGTGGTCCCCGAGGTGAAGTAGAGCAGCAGGGGGTCCGTGGCCTTGGTGATGGCGTCGGGCACGTAGGTGGTGGAGCCGCTGTACAGGGTGGACACATCTGCCCAGCCCGGAACGGCGTCGCCCACGCAGATGCGGGTGAGGGAGGCGTCCATGCCGTCGAACTTGGCGGTCTGGGCGGAGTCCACCACCAGGTGGCGGATGTTGCCGCGCTCGAGCCGGTCGGTCAGGTCCGCGGGGCTCAGCAGCAGGGTGGAGGGCACCATCACGGCGCCGAGCTTGATGCAGGCCAGCAGCACTTCCCAGAGGGGGCGCACGTTGTCGAGCATGATGAGCACACCGTCGCCGCGCTTGACGCCGAGACCGCGGAGGGCGTTGGCCACCTGGTTGCTGCGCTGGCTCATCTCCTGGAAGGAGACCTTGGTCTCGCTGCCGCCTTCCTCCACGATCCAGAGGGCAGGCTTCTCGTTCCCGGCCGCCATCACATCGAAGTGATCCAGGGCCCAGTTGAAGTTCTCCAGCACGGGCCACTTGAACCCCTTGCAGGCAGCTGCCCGATCCCCACTGTTCTCGAACAGGAACTGCCGGGCACTGAGAAAGGCCTCTCGTTCGTTCATACAGCTCTCCAGGAGATGAAAAGGACGTTTCACCCAATTTATGATGGAGCCGTTCCAGCGTCCAGAACGAAAGATGACAGCCTGGATAAGAAAGCGGTCCGAATCAGATCAGTGGACTGGAAGCCGTGGTAGGGTGGTCGCGTCGCGACAGACCTCGTGGGGCCACCTTTGTTCAGCATCATCCCTGACGGCGCAGGTTACCGGGAGTTCGTGCTCCTAAAGGATGGTCAGGGGATCTATCTCCGGATCGCCACTCCGGAGGACGTGGACCGGGTCGAGACCTTCATCCGGGGGCTGTCCCAGGAGGCCCTGTCCATGCGGTTCATGGGCGGCATCTCCCGCATCGCCCGCAAGTTCGTGGAAGACCTCTGCGTGGAGAATCCCCACCTCCGGGCCTGTCTGCTGGCCGTGGAGGGGGAGGGCGAGGACCAGCGGGTGCTGGGCCTCGGCAACTACGTGGGCGAGGGCGGCGCCAACGCCGAGGTGAGCTTCATGGTCGCCGACGAGCACCAGGGTCGGGGCATCAGCAGCCTGATCCTGGAGCGCCTGGCCGGCCTGGCCGCCGGAGCCGGCTACCTGGGCTTCGAGGCCGACGTGCTCTACGAGAACGCGAAGATGTCCAATGTCTTCCGGGACTCGGGCTTCGAGACCCGCCGCGCCATGGAGGGCGGCATCATCCACGTGCACTTCCCCCTGAACGCCCCGCAGGCCCAGCGGGAGCGCGCCGAGATCCGGGAGCGGGTGGCCGCCGCCAACTCCCTGGTGCCGCTGCTGCGCCCGGAGACCGTGGCCGTGGTGGGCGCCTCCCGGGACCCCGGGTCCATCGGGAACGCGATCTTCCGGCACATCCTGCAGAGCCGCTTCAAGGGCGTGGTCTACCCGGTCAATCCCCATGCCCGGGCCATCGAAGGCGTGCGGGCCTATCCCTCGCTGGACTCGCTGCCGGAGGCGCCGGACCTGGTGGTACTGGCGGTGCCCGCCACCAAGGTGGTTCCCATGGCCAAGGCGGCCCTGGACAAGGGCGCCCGGGGCCTGCTGGCCCTCGCGGCGGGCTTTGCCGAGGCCGGTCCGGACGGAGCCCGGCGCCAGGAGCGCCTGCTCCACCTGGCGCGCAGCCGGGGCGCGCGACTGGTGGGGCCCAACTGCCTGGGACTGCTGAACACCAACCCGGCCGTGCAGCTGAACGCCAGCCTGGCCTCGGCCATGCCGCCCCGGGGGCGCGTCGGCTTCTTCAGCCACTCCGCGGCCCTGGGCGTGGTGATCCTGAAATACGCCGCCGAGCGCGGCCTGGGCTTCTCCACCTTCGTCTCCGCGGGCAACCGGGCGGACGTCTCCGGGAACGACCTGCTCCAGTACTGGGAGGAGGACCCGGACACTGACGTCGCCCTGCTCTACCTGGAGACCTTCGGCAACCCCCGCCGCTTCGCCCGCCTGGCCCGCCGCATCTCCCACCGCAAGCCCGTGCTCTGCGTGAAGAGCGCCCGCAGCCACGCCGGCCGCCGCATGGCCCAGGCCCACATCGGCGCCAGCCCCCGGGACGACGCGGAAGTGGAGGCCCTGTTCCACCAGGCCGGCGTGATCCGGGCCGACACCCTGGAGGAGCTCTTCGACATCGCCCTGCTGCTCTCCCACCAGCCCCTGCCCCGGGGCAACCGGGTGGCGGTGGTCAGCAACTCCGGCGGCGTGGCCACCATCTGCGCCGACGCCTGCGAGTCCAACGGCATGCACCTCTCCGGCCCCGGCCTCGTGAACCTGCACACCATGGCCACCGGCGAGCACTACGAGCGGGCCTGCCTGGCGGCCCTGGAGCACCCCGAGGTCGATGCCCTCATCGCCACCTTCGCCTGCGTGGGGGACTGCGATCCGGACCTGGTGGCCCGGGCCATCCGGCGGGCCGCGGTGCGGGCCGAGCGCTCCACCGGCATCGCCAAGCCCACCCTGCTCTCCCTCATGGGCGTCAGCGGCGCCGTGGCCGTGGGGGCCGCCGGCACCCTGGGCGACGGCGGCGGCGTGCACCGCACCTTCCCCTCCTACCGCTTCCCGGAGTCCGCTGCCCTGGCCCTGTCGAAGGTGGTGGACTACGCCCAGTTCCGGCTGCAGCCCCCGGGCCGGATCCTCAGCTACGACGACATCGATGTCGGCGAGGCCCGGCGCCGGGTGGAGCAGCTGCTTGACGGCGCTGCGGAAGGGTCCACCCCCCGGGCGTTCAGTGCTGGCGAGGCCCGGGAGCTCCTGGCCTGCTTCGGCCTGTCCATCGCCGAGACAACCTCCGCCCCAGCCCAGCCCAAGCCGACCGGCGTCACCCTGGGCCTGTCCGCAGACCCGGACTTCGGTCCCATCTGGCGCTTCCGCCGCGCCGGTGTGGGCTCCATCCTCCGGATCACCCCGCTCACCAACCTCGATGTCGCCGATGTCATCAAGCGCCTGCACCTCAGCGCCGACTGCGGCCTGGCCGAGACCCTGGGCCGCCTGACCCAGCTGGTGGAGGAGCTGCCCTGGCTCTGCAGCCTGGAGGCCCAGGTGCTGATCCCCTCCGGAGAGGCTGAAGGGACGCCCCTCCTGCCGCTGCAGCCGGGCCCGCGCCTGGCCTTCACCCAGATCGGCTTCCGAACCCTCTAGCTCCAGGAGGACCGCCTTGTTCGTCAGAGACATGATGCGCAGCCCCGTCACGACGCTCTCCGTCGGGGCCACCCTCGGCGAGGCCTACGCCCTCTTCGAGGCCCATGGCTTCCGCCACCTGCCGGTGCTGGACCAGGGCCGCGTGGTGGGCGTCCTCTCGGACCGGGATCTCCGGTTCGCCACCAGCAGCTTCTGCCTGACCCCGCACACGGCCGGGGATCCCGTCACCCTGGCCATGAGCACCCACGTCCTGACCGCGGATCCCCTGGATCCCGTGGAGGACGCGGCCAAGATCATGCGCGAGCACAAGATCGGCTGCCTGCCCGTGGTGGACGGCGGGGAGCTGGTGGGCATCCTCACGGGCATGGACCTGCTGGACGCCCTCATCAGCCTGACCGGCGTCACCAAGCCCACCTCCCGGCTGGAAGTGGCCCTGACGGACAAGCCCGGGGAGCTGGCCCGCCTCACGGCCTACCTCGCCGAGCGCAACGTGAACATCCACTCGATCCTCACCGCCCCGGCGCCGGACGGCCTCGTGCACACGGTGCTGCGGGTGGGCTCGAACCAGATCCGGCCCCTGGCGGAGGCGATGCGGGCCGCCGACTTCGATGTGCTCTGGCCCCTGCCGAAGCCATGGCCACACTGATCCACTGCCCGGAATACGCCGGGTACGACTTCGGGCCGGAGCACCCGTTCACGCCGTCCAGGCTGGGGATGGTTCTGGACCTGCTGGAGAGCCTGGGCTGTCCGCTGGCCCCGGTCGCGCCACCGGTCGCCACCCGGGAGGACATCCGCTCCGTCCACGCCGAGGCCTTCGTGGCCATGGTCGAGGCCCTGGACCGGGGCGAGGTGGAGCGGAGCAAGGGCGAGCCCTTCGGCCTGGGCACCCCGGACAATCCCATCTTCCCGGGCATGGACCTGGCCGCCCGCTGGCTGGTGGGCGGCACGCTCCACGGCGCCCGCCTGCTCATGGCCGGCGCCGAGGGCCGCGTCCTGCAGCTCGGGGGCGGCCTGCATCACGCCCAGCGGGCCCGCGCCGAGGGCTTCTGCCTCTACAACGACCTGGCCGTGGCCATCCAGGCCCTGGTGGACCACGGCTTCCGGGTGGCCTACCTCGACATCGACCTCCACCACGGCGATGGCGTGCAGAACCTGTTCTATGACCACCCCCAGGTCATGACCATCAGCCTCCATGAGTCCGGCCACTACCTCTACCCGGGCACCGGCCACATCCAGGAGACCGGTGGCACGCTCGCACCGGGCACCAGCGTGAACGTGCCCCTGGAGCCCTTCACCGGCGCCGGGGACTACCTGGAGGCTTTCGAGGCGGTGGTGCCCGCGGCCCTGGCCTGGTTCAAGCCCCAGGCCCTGGTGGTGCAGGCCGGGGCGGACGCCCACTTCTCCGATCCCCTCGGCGACCTGGCCCTGACCACCCAGACCTTCGAGGCCCTCTACCGCCGCATCCTGGCCCTGGCCGACAGCCATGCCGACGGCCGCCTGCTCCTCACCCTCGGCGGCGGCTACGAGGCCCAGGTGGTGGCCCGGGCCTGGGCCATCCTCTACCACGCCGTGATGGACCTCCCCCTGCCCGAGGCCCTGCCGCCCGGCTGGCTGGCCCGCTGGAAGGACACCCTCGGACCGGAGGTCGGCCAGGTGTTGCACGATCCCGACCCGGCCTTCCCACCGCTCGCCGGACACGAGGCCCGGACCCGCCGCAACCGCGACATCGTCGCCCGGTTGCTGGACACCCTCCGGCCCCTCTGGGCTTGAAGCCTTTGCAGGGTTTTAGATGAGGCTAAAATGCCTCATTATATGTTATATCGTAAGCAAATGCCTTTCATAAAACAGTTCAATAATCTCGATTTATCTTAAACGACCTAGTGGTGCCGTAAAAAGAGCTTCTAGTCACTATTGACTACTGTTTTTTACTGCTTAAACATGGTGGCCCGAGGTCACCATGAAAACTCATATTCTTCAATATCGTCCTTTTGTTGCCAGGTTCAGCTTTGTAAAAAAATGCTACTATTTGCTGATACTTGGCTTGTGCATTCTGGTTACAGGTTCACTGCCTGCCTTCAGCCAGCCGGGGTCGGCGGGCCATGACCCCAGCGCCCGGTCCGCCGAGGTGGACGAGGCCCGCCCCCCCCAGAAGGCCAGGCGCTCTGCCGCCGACCTCTCCGGGCGGGTGGGTATCGCCCCGCAGCTCCAGCTGCCGGCGCCACCGCCCCGGCCCTACCTGGTGCCTGAGCGGCGAGCCCCCCGTCTCGCGCCCATGCCGACCTTGACCGCCCCCAGCGGGGGGACGCTCGCGGCGTCCCAGACCCTGGTCGCCTCGCCGCTGGCGGTGACGCCCCTGGCCGTGGTGCCCCCGGCCGTGGCGAGCGCCAAGACCCTGATCCTCTACGACAGCACCAACACCTGGGGCTGGCTGGGTGAGCTGTACGCCCAGCAGACCGCCAACCTCGTGTCCCGCTTCGGCACTTGGAAGGCCCTGCCCGTGGCCAGCTACACCGCCGGCCTCATGGCGGCCTACACCAACGTCATCTACATCGGCTCCACCTACGACGAGCCCCTGTCCCTGGCGTTCCTGGAAGACGTCCGCACCACCACCCTGCCCATCATCTGGATGTACGACAACATCTGGCAGGTCACCGCCGAGAACCCGGCCTTCGCCACCACCTACGGCTGGATGTGGAGCGGCTACGACCTCAGCGCCGTCACCGGCGTGCTCTACAAGGGCACCCTGCTGGACCGGGACGTGCTGAACCAGCCCTCCGGCATCATGGGGGCGACCCTCTCCGACACCACCAAGGCCCAGGTGCTCGCCACTGCGCCCAAGGCTGACGGCACCGGCTCGCTCCCCTGGGCGATCAAGTCCGGGAACCTGCTCTACATCGGCGAGATCCCCTTCTCCTATGTGGGCGCCAACGACCGCTACCTGGCCTTCGCGGACCTGCTCTACACCGTCTACGCCCCGGCCACGGCCACCCGCCACCGCGCCCTGGTGCGCATCGAGGACGTGGGCCCGGACGCGGATCCCGCCGAGCTGAAGGCCGTGGCGGATGTCCTCTATGCGAGCAGGATCCCCTTCTCCGTGGCGGTCTACCCGCTCTACAAGGATCCCCTGGGGGCCTACAACGGTGGCAAGGCGACCTCCTATGCCCTGGCCAGCCGGCCCGCCGTCATCTCGGCCCTGAAGTACATGCTGGCCCGGGGCGGCACCCTGATCATGCACGGCTACACCCACCAGTACGCGAAGCAGATCAACCCCTACTCGGGCGCCAGCGGGGATGACTTCGAGTTCTACCTCGCCCACGTCGACTCGGCCAACAACGTGGTCTACGACGGCCAGGTCTCGGGCGACTCCCAGAGCTGGGCCGCGGGTCGGCTGACGTCCGGCCGCGCCGCCTTCCTGCTGGCCGGTCTGGCGGCGCCCACCATCTTCGAGGTGCCCCACTACGCGGCCTCGGTGCCCGACTACAAGGCGATCCTGGCGCAGTTCGCCAAGCGCTATGACCGTGGCCTCTACTTCGGCGGCATCCTGACGGGCGGCACCATCAACTACACCCGCCTGAACGGCCAGTTCTTCCCCTACCCGGTCCGGGACATCTACGGCGCCTTCGTACTCCCCGAGAACCTGGGCAACATCGAGCCGCTGCCCTACAACAACCACCCGGCGCGCCTGCCCGCGGACCTCCTGCTCACGGGCCAGAAGAACCTGGTCATCCGTGACGGCTTCGCGAGCTTCTACTACCATCCCTACCTCGGCACCGCGGACCTCGTCACGGTCGTGAACGGCCTGAAGGCGCAGGGCTGGACCTTCGTGGCCGCCGCCTCCATCACCAACTGAGACCCGACCCGATCTCCCCTCGGGCCCCGCCTTTCCCCCGGAGGCGGGGCGGTAGCGCCGCACGCTGAGAACGGCTTCCCATGGACACTTTTCTACTCACGCTCTACGGTCTGACGATCCTGGTCAACCTGCTGGTCTTCGTCAGCAGTGTGGATGACGCCTTCATCGACACCTACTTCTGGATCCGCACGCTCCTCCGGCGCTTCACGGTGGAGCGGCGGTTCGCCCCCCTCCGGCTCGAGGCCCTCCGCGAGCAGGAGGAACGGCCCTTCGTGGTGATGGTGCCGGCCTGGCGGGAGTTCGAGGTCATCGCCAAGATGATCGAGAACACCAATGCCACGCTGGAGTACCGCAACTTCCAGATCTTCGTCGGCACCTACCTGAACGACGGGGAGACCCAGGCGGAAGTGAACCGCATGGCCCGCCGCTACCGGAACGTCCACCGGGTGGAGGTGCCGCATGCCGGCCCCACCTGCAAGGCCGACTGCCTGAACGCCATCGTGGACGCGGTGTTCGCCCACGAGCGGGACACGGGCCGGACCTTCGCGGGCTTCGTGATCCATGACTCCGAGGACGTGATCCATCCGCTCGAGCTGAAGGTCTTCAACCACCTCATCGGCCGGAAGGACCTCATCCAGCTCCCGGTGCTCAGTCTCGAGCGGGAGTGGCACCAGTGGGTGGCGGGCACCTACCAGGATGACTTCGCCGAGTGGCACTCGAAGGATCTGGTGGTGCGGGAGAGCCTGACGGACCTGGTGCCCTGCGCGGGCACCGGCATGTGCTACTCCCGGCGGGCCCTGGCGGCCCTGTCCGAGGAGACGGACCACGCCCCCTTCAACACGGCCACGCTCACCGAGGACTACGACTTCAGCTTCCGGCTGGAGAGCCTCGGCATGAAGCAGGCCTTCGTCAAGATCCCGCTGCACTACACCGTGGAGCTGGATGGCCTGCGCGGCCCCCGGCAGGTCGAGCGGTTCGACCTCCTGGGCGTCCGGGAGTTCTTCCCCGCCACCTTCCGGACAGCCTACCGCCAGCGCGCCCGCTGGATCCTGGGTATCGGCCTCCAGGGCTGGGAGACCATCGGCTGGAAGGGGGACCTGAAGGCCCGCTACTTCATGTTCCGGGACCGGAAGGGCCTCTTCACCAGCCTCGTCACCGTGCTCGGCTACCTGCTGTTCCTGGGCTTCGGCGCCTTCTTCCTGGCGGCCTGGAGCGGACGGTCCGTGCCGTCCCTGCCCGCCGCCCTGAGCCGGGGCGGCTGGCTCTGGCAGCTCATGCAGGTGAACGCCCTGTTCATGCTGAACCGCGTGGTGCAGCGGTACGTCTTCGTCCGGCGCCTCTACGGCACCGCGCACGGACTCCTCTCCATCCCGCGCATCCTCGTCAGCAACCTCCTGAACTTCGCCGCCACCCTCCGGGCCTGGCGCCTCTACCTGGGCCACCTGGTCACGGGCAAGCCGCTGGCCTGGGACAAGACGGCCCATGCCTATCCCACGACCTCCGCCCTGCAGCCCTACCGGCGCCGCCTGGGCGAGATCCTCCTGCTCTGGAACGAGGTCAACGAGCAGCGCCTGGGCGAGGCCCTCTCCCTGCAGCAGGGCTCGGGCCGGCGCCTGGGCGACATCCTCATGGAGCGCTGCGGCGTGCCAGAGGCCCTGCTGGCCGATGCCATCGCCTTCCAGTCGAACCTGCCCCGCAGCCAGCTGAAGATGGGTGCGCTGGAGGAGACCCAGAACCTCCTGCCGCGGGCCCTGGTGCTTGCCCACAGCTGGGTGCCCCTGGGGATCGGCGAGGAGGAGGAGCTGCTCCTCGGCGCTGCCGCGCCCCCTTCCGAGGACGCCTATGCCGAGATCCTGGATCTGCTTCGGGTGCCCCCGCGGTTCTTCATCCTCACCGAGAGCGAGACGACCTGCGCGCTGGCCTATCTCCTGGCGGGCGGCTCCCCGGCCCAGGTCCTGGACCCGGCCGCGGCCGCGCTGCTGGGCCGCTTCCTGGAGCTTAAGGCAGGGGTCTCGCCGGCCCTCCTCCTGGCGGCGCTGGCTTCCTACTCCTTCCAGGACCACGGCAGCCTCGCGGCCTTCCTGGCCGCCCGGGACTTTGCGGAAGGGCCCCAGGCGGGCGCGGGCCCCGGCGGCTCCGTACCCGCCCTGGCCATGCAGCCCGCATCTGTCGCAGAATCCTACTGATCGTCCCCGGGGCCGCCGCCCTCCGAGTCCCCCATGCGCCGAAATCTATGTGGATTCTGTCTCCTGCAGCTGGCTGGTACCGCCCTGTCGGCCCAGGCGCCGCCCCCCCTGACCGGCGCGGCCTACCGGCTGGCGGAGGAAGCCTACCGCCAGCAGCGCGCCGGCGACCTGCCCGCCGCCCTGCGCAGCGTCGACGCGGCCCTGGAGGCCTCGCCCCACCACCCACAGCTCCTGCGCCTGAAGCTGGACCTGCTGCTCGCGGCCGGCTCGCTGCCCGCCGCCGAGGAGCTGCTCGCGCAGCTCTCCAGCCAGAGTCCCGGGAACCTTGAGCTGGCCCTGCTCCGGGTCCACCTGCGGCAGCGGCAGGGGCGGCCGGGCGAGGCCGCCCAGGCGGCCAGGGACCTCCTGGCGGACCCGGCCACGCCCGAGGCGCTCCGGCGCCAGGCCCGGCTGGCCCTCGCCTATGCCTGTCTCTCCCTGCGGCAGGACGCCGCCGCCCTGGAGCAGTTCAGCAGCGTCCTGGATGCCCAGAGCCCCCCGGGGGCCTGGCTGGATGCGGGCTATGCCGCCAAGCGCCTGGGGCGCAACGCCGAGGCTGCGCGCCTGTTCTCGAGGGGCCTGGACGCCCGGACCGCGACCGGAGTCACCCCGGCGGAGCCCGCGCAGGACTACGGCCTCCGCCGCGAGGTGGAGAGCCTGCAGCGGACCTGGGGCGCAGTGCTGAGCACCGCCTACCGCCAGGGCGGCCTGTTCCCGGGCGTCGCCCTGGAGCAGCGGATCCTCCAGCAGGGGCTCGAGGCCAGCTGGCAGCCCGAGTCCCTGGCCCGGAACGGGCGCCTCCTCCAGGTCTTCGTCCAGGGCTTCGAGACCCTCCACAATGGCCACGACGGCACCACGGGCGGCCCCACGGTCCAGGGCGCCGCCGGCCTGCGGGTCAAGCCCTTCGCCTCCGAGAACCTCGTCCTGGCCGCGCAGAAGCTCTTCCCGGGCGGGCGCTACGCCCTCGACGACTGGCTGTTCCGGGCGGCCTACTCCCGGGACCGCGGGCTCGACCTGCGCCCCTGGCAGGAGGACTGGTCCTACTGGAGCGTCTACACCGAGGGCGACGCCTTCGCCAGGTCCGGGCACTACATCCACCAGGCCGAGGTGCGCGCGGGCCATAGCTGGAGGCTCCCCGGCGCGGAGGGACTCGGCACGCTGAGTCCCCACCTGGTGCTGGCCGGGGACTACGACAACCGCCTGCCCTCGGACCGGACCGCGGCTGGCCTGGGGGCGGGCCTCTCGCTGCGGCGCTGGTTCCGCCAGGATGCCCACCGCGCTCCGGCGAGCTGGATCGACCTCACGCTCCAGGCCCGGGCCCGCCTCAACCAGGCGAGCCGCGGCGGCGGCCTCTTCATCACCCTCACGACCTCGTTCTGAGGGCGTGGCCGAGGACGTCGGCGATCCGCCGGCCGCTGTGGCCATCGCCGTAGGGGAAGCGGGGCCGGGCCATCTCCGCATAGGCTTCCGCATCGCTCCACAGCCGCTCGGCCTCCGCGTCGAACCGGTCGGGATCGCTGCCCACGAGGCGCACCCCCCCGGCCGCCACGGCCTCGGGCCGCTCCGTCACGTCCCGGAACACCAGCACCGGGCGCCCCAGGGCCGGGGCCTCCTCCTGGATGCCGCCACTGTCCGTGAGCACCAGATGGGACTCCCGGAGCACCGAGACCAGTCCCGGGTAGTCCAGCGGCTCCGTCAGCTCGACATTGGGCAGGCCGGCGAGGTGGGCCCGGGCGGGCCCCTCCACGTTGGGGTTCGGATGGACGGGATAAACCAGCCGGGCCTCCGGATGGCGCAGGGCGAAGCGCCGCAGGGCGCCCAGGATGCGGTTGAGCGGCGCCCCGAAGTTCTCGCGGCGGTGGAGCGTCACCAGCACGCGCCGCTGGCCGGACAGCAGGGGCCGCACCGCGCCGGGCCAGGCCAAGTCCGGCCGCGCGACCATCTGCAGCAGGGCGTCGATGACGGTGTTGCCCACCACGTGGATGGCCGAGTCCAGGATCCCCTCCCGCAGCAGGGCCCGGCGCGAGCCCTCGGTGGGGGAGAAGTGCCACCGCGCCAGGGGTGCCGTGAGGCGGCGCATGCCCTCCTCGGGAAAGGGGGCGAGCAGGTCGCCGCTGCGCAGACCCGCTTCCACGTGGCCGAAGGGGATGTTCAGGTAGAACGCCGCCAGGGCGGCGCAGAACACCGTGGTGGTGTCGCCCTGGGCCAGCACCGCGGCCGCGCCGGAGTGCTGGATGGTGTCGGCCAGACCGGGCACCAGGCGCCCGGTGAGCTCCGCGAGCGACTGGCCCGGCCGCATGGCATCCAGGTCCCAGTGGGCCTGCAGCTGGAAGGTGGCCATCATCTGGTCGAGCAGACCCCGGTGCTGGGCCGTTGCCAGGATCTGTGGATCAAGACCTCCCTTTTCCAGGGCCAAAACCACCGGCGCCATCTTGATCACCTCGGGCCGGGTACCCATGACGCACAGAACGATTTTTCCCATTTTAATTCCTTTATTTTCATGCGATTTATACACACATATCAAATATATATTCCTCCTGATGGCCCGCCACTCTCCCCGGCTCAGAAGCCCAGAGAATGTCTGCCCGGGAGCTTCGCAATGGCTGACAATTTCAGGCAGGCGGATGGTCCGCCGGGGACTGGAGATGGGGCGGAGGGAGCAAGCGCAGCGGACAGGTGGGACAGCGGCGAAGCGGCCGGTGGCCGCTGCGCTGCCAGGGCCTGGCGAGGCGGCCTTCCCCGTGGTCGGACTCGGCGCCTCCGCGGGGGGACTGGAGGCCCTCGGCGACTTCCTCAGCCACCTGCCCGAGAATCCAGGCGCGGCCCTGCTCGTGGTCCAGCACCTGGATCCCCGGCGACCCGGGATCCTCCCGGAGCTGCTCCAGCGGTCCACGCGCCTGGGCGTCCGCGAGGCCAGGGACCGCCAGGAGCTGCGGCCCAATGAGGTCTACGTCATTCCCCCGGGCAAGGACCTGACCCTCTCCGGGGGCCGCCTGCGCCTCGCCGATCCGCCCGGCGGTCCGGCCCAGCACCGGCCCATCGACCTGCTGTTCCGGTCCCTGGCCGCGGAGCTGGGGCCCCGGGCCGTGGGCATCGTGCTCTCGGGCATGGGCTCCGACGGCGCCCAGGGGCTGCGCGCAATCCTGGACCAGGGGGGCCTCACCCTGGTCCAGGATCCGGCCACGGCCCTCTTCGACAGCATGCCCCTCAGCGCGATCCAGGAGGGCAGCCCCCACCTGGTCGCCGCCCCGGCCACCCTGGCCGAAGCCCTGCTGGACCAGCTGACCAGGACGCGCCACGTGCCGCCAGGACCCCTCCCGGCCGAGCCTCCCCCCAGCGTCCTTGAGACGGTCTGCGCCCTGCTGCGGGCCCACACGGGCCATGACTTCTCGCGCTACAAGAAGACCACCGTCTATCGGCGCATCGAGCGGCGCATGGGGATCCACGCCTGCCCTTCCATCGCGGACTACGCCCGCCACCTGGCCGGGAACCCGCAGGAAGTGGACCTCCTGTTCAAGGAGCTGCTCATCGGGGTGACCAGCTTCTTCCGGGATCCCGAGGCCTGGCAGCAGCTCAGCGAGGAGGTGCTCCCGGCGCTCCTGGCGGCCCACCCTGGCGGCGGCGGCTTCCGTGCCTGGGTGGCCGGCTGCTCCACCGGGGAGGAGGCCTATTCCCTGGCCATGGCCTTCAAGGAGGTCCAGGAGCGCCTCCGGCCGGCCGTGCCCTGCACCCTCCAGATCTTCGCCACGGACCTGGACCTGGACGCCATCGAGAAGGCCCGCCAGGGCCTCTTCTCCGCCCAGGCGGTCGAAGGCCTGTCGCCGGATCGGCTGAGTGCCTGGTTCCGGCCCGACGGCGAGGGGTACCGCGTCCGCAAGGAGCTCCGAGAGATGCTGGTCTTCGCGCCCCAGGACGTCAACCTCGACCCACCCTTCATCAAGCTGGACCTGCTGCTCTGCCGGAACCTGCTTATCTACCTGTCGCCGGAGCTGCAGAAGCAGCTGCTGCCCCTCTTCCATTTCTGCCTCAAGCCGGGCGGGGTCCTCTTCCTTGGCAGCGCGGAGAGCATCGGCTCCTTCTCGGATCTCTTCGCGCCCCTCCCTGGCAAGGCGCGTCTCTACCAGCGCCAGGAGACCAGCCCTGCCTCCGGCCGCGCCCTGTTTCCCATCACGCCTCCCCTGCCGCGGGAGACCCTCCGGGAGCCCCCCATGCCCACCCCCACCGGCAACCTCCAGATGCTGGCCGAGCAGGCCCTCCTGCAGCGGTACGCACCCCCGGCGGTCCTGGCCTCCAGGTCCGGCGACATCCTCTACATCAGCGGACGCACGGGCAAGTACCTGGAGCCCGCCGTCGGCAAGGCGAACTGGAACGTCTTCGCCATGGCCCGGGAGGGGCTGCAGGTGGACCTCACCGTGGCGTTCCGCAAGGCCCTGGGCCAGGCGGAACCGGTGGTGGTGCGGGCCCTCAGGGTCGAGACCAACGGTGGCCCTCAGCTCATCGACCTGACGGTCCAGGCCCTCGCCACGCCCGAGGCCCTCCAGGGCCTGGTGCTGGTGGTGTTCAGCGACCTGCCGGCCGCGGAGGCCGCGCGGCCGGCGCCCCGGAGGAAGGGCGCACCGGTGGCCGAGGTGCGCCTCCTGGACCTGGAGCGGGAGCTGGCCGCCGCCATGGACGAGCTGCGCAGCGCCCGGGAGGAGATGCAGACCTCCCAGGAGGAGCTGAAGGCGACGAACGAGGAGCTCCAGTCCACCAACGAAGAGCTCCAGTCCACCAACGAGGAGCTGACCACCTCCAAGGAGGAGCTGCAGTCCATGAACGAGGAGCTGCAGACGGTGAACGCCGAGCAGCAGGCCCGGGTCGACGAGCTGTCGGCCACCAACAACGACATGAAGAACCTGCTGGACGCCACGGACATCGCGACCCTCTTCCTGGACGAGAGCCTCAACATCCGCCGCTTCACCCACGGCGCCACCCGGCTGTTCAAGCTCATCCCCGGCGATGTTGGCCGTCCCCTCACGGACATTGCCACGGACCTGGACTACCCGGACCTCATCCCGGACGCGCGGGAGGTACTGCGCACGCTGGCCTACTGCGAGAAGGAGCTGCCCGCACTGCAGGGCAGCTGGTTCACGGTGCGGATCCTCCCCTACCGCACCGTGGAGAACGCCATCGGCGGCGTGGTGCTGACCTTCTTCGACATCACCCGCGCCAAGGTCCTGGAGACCAAGCTGCGGCAGGCGGCCCGGTAAATAGGCAACAATCAACCAATAAACGACCCCCTAGTGAATTGAACCACGTAGTGGGTTCTTTGATTGTTTTTCCTTGCTATCCTGTTGTGTGACATAGATCCCAGCCGTACCCTGCGACTCGCCAGGGCCAGGAGGATCCGAACATGGCCACACCCTCCCAGGAATCCCATGACTCTGCCCGGGTCCGACAACGGGCTGAGCAGGTCCTGGCCTCCCGCACCGCAGCAGCCCCGCTGACCGAGGCCGAGACCCAGCACCTGCTGCACGAGCTGCAGGTCCACCAGGTCGAGCTCGAGATGCAGAACGCGGAGCTGCTCGACACCCGGGAGCAGCTCGCGACCCTCCTCAAGGAGTTCACGGACCTCTACGAGCTCGCCCCGGTGGGCTACCTCAGCCTGGATCCGGGCGGGAGCATCCGCCGGGCCAACCTGAAGGCGGCGGCCCTGCTCCACTTGGCCCGCTCCAGCCTGCAGGGCCGGTCCCTGAGCCAGCTCCTGGACACCGGGAGCCGCCGGCGATTCCTGGCCTTCCTGGCGGCGCACTTCCTCAGCAGGGGCCCCGGCAGCTGTGAGGTCGCCCTCCCGCCCGGCCGCCTCGGCGACCCCCAGATCTGGCTCCGCCTGGAGGCCACGATCCCCGCTTCGGCGCAGGAGAGCCGGGTGGCCCTCATCGACATCACCGAGGCCCGGGAGGCGCACGCCCTCCTCATCAACCACCAGGAGCGCCTGGAGCAGCTTGTCGCTGAGCGGACGCGGGCTCTGGAAGCCCGCAACGCAGAGTACGCCTACCTCTACAATCGCTCCCCGGCGGGCCACCACTCGCTGGACGCGCAGGGCAACTTCATCGAGATCAATGACACCCTGCTCAAGATGCTGAACCTGACCCGGGAGGAGGTGCTCGGCCGGATGAGCATCCGCGACCTGCTCGATGAGCCCTCCCTCCAGCGGTTCAACGTGGAGTTTCCGGCCTTCCAGAGGACCGGCTCCATCCGCAACTCTGAGATCACCTTCAAGCGGGCGGACGGCTCCCTGCTTCCGGTTCTGATCAGCGCCGACGTGAAGCGGGACGCCGCCGGCAAGTTCCTCTGCAGCCTGACCACGGTGGTGGACAACACCCTGCGCAAGGAGGCCGAGCGGAAGCAGAAGGCCGCGCGGCTGGAGCTGGAGCGGCGGGAGGCGGAATACGCCGAGCTCTACAACCACGCGCCCTGCGGCTACCACTCGCTGGACTCCGCTGGCAACATCCTCGCCATCAACGACACCATGCTCGGCATGCTGGGCTATGCCCGGGCGGAGGTCCTCGGCCACCTGAACATCCGGGACCTGCTGGACGACCGCTCGCGGGAGACCTTCGCCGTCCGCTTCCCGGCCTTCCTCCAGAGCGGGTCGGTGCAGGACATCGAGACCTTCTTCCGGCGCAAGGACGGCTCCGTCTTCCCGGCGCTGGTCAGCGCCGTGGCCAAGCGGGACGCCCACGGCGTGTTCCTGTCCACCCTCTCCACGGTGGTGGACAACACCCTGCGCAGGGAGGTCGAGCTCAGGCAGCAGGCCACCCACGAAGACCTGGAACGCCAGGTGGTGGAGCGCACCCGCCTCGTGCGGCGGCTGGCCGTGGAGGCGACCATGGCCGAGGAGCGCGAGCGGCGGGCCATCGCCCACGACCTCCACGATGACCTGGGCCAGCTGCTGCACATCACCTCGCATCAGCTCGACCTGCTGGCCGCCGCGGAGACCCCCGCCCAGCGCCAGGAGCTCATCACCCGGACGAAGGCCACCCTCGCGAAGGCCAGCCGCAGTGTCCGCTCCCTCACCTCGCAGCTCAGCCCCCCCGTGCTGGAGACCCTGGGCCTGGTCAGCGCCCTCCTCTGGCTGGCCGAGGAGATGGACCAGACCTACGGACTGAAGGTGGAGATCCAGGACGACGGTCAGCCCAAGCCCCTCAGCCCCTCCCTGTCCACCTTCCTGTTCCGGGCCGCCCGGGAACTGCTGGTCAACGTCGCCAAGCACTCCGGCTCCGCCACCGCCATCGTGCGGGCCCGGGTGGAGGGGCAGTGGCTGTTCCTGGAGGTGGAGGACAAGGGGGTCGGCATCCAGGACCTCGAGCAGGTCCTCCGGCGGACCAAGGGCTTCGGCCTGCGCAACATCCGGGAGCGGGTGCTGCAGCTGGGGGGCCAGGTGACGGCCCGGCGGAACCCCGGGGACGGCTGGACCCTCAGCCTGGGCATGCCCCTGGAGCCGGACAGCGCCAAGGAGCAGGCATGAGCATCCGGATCCTGCTGGCCGATGACCATCGCCTGTTCCGCGAGTCCCTGCGGATGGCGCTGACCAAGGAGCCCGACCTCGAGATCGTGGGCGAGGCCAGCTCCGGGGCGGAGACCCTGGCCCTGGTGGCCCAGCTGCTGCCGGACGTCCTCCTGCTCGACATCGCGCTCCCGGACTCCAACGGCATCGAGGTGGCGCGCAGGCTGAGGCACCAGTGCCCCGCCGTGGTCATCCTCGCCCTCACCGGCTACGCGGACCGGATGTTCATCGACGAGATGATCAAGGCCGGGGCCAAGGGCTATGTGGTCAAGTCCGCCGGCGCCGAGGACCTCATCCGGGGCATCCGCGCCGTCGCCGGGGGCGGCAACTACCTCTGCGTGGAGGCCACCCAGGCCCTGCTGGCCGGCGCCGAGACCGGCGGGAGCCGCGTCACTCCGCCGGTGACTGTCCTCTCCAACCGGGAACAGCAGGTCCTCCGGCTCCTGGCCGAGGGCCTTCGCTCCAGCCAGATCGCCGAGGAGCTGGGCATCTCCGCCGCCACGGTGGAGGTCTACCGCCGCAAGATCAAGACGAAGCTCGATATCCACACCACCGCCGAGCTGACCCGCTACGCGATCCGCGAGGGCCTCACCACAATATGAATAATCAGGCATCGATTAGTACCGGTTTCTGATTACACCCACTACGACCTTGTGGGAATTGCCCCCCGGAGCCGGCACTTCTATCTTTTCCTTCCCGCCCCCCGGGGCTAGCGAGGATACCGATGGATGCCACCCCGATCCTGTATGTACTCCGGGACCTGACCCCGGCCACGAAAACCAACGCCCGGCTTGAGCTGCCGCCAGCCAGCGCTGGGCAGGAGTGGTCCCTGGCCCAGGGCGTCGAGGCCAGCGCGGGCGGTCGGCTCAGCCTGGAGCACGGGCTCTGGACCGTGCTCCAGGAGCCGTGGCTCGGCCTGGACCAGCGTTCCCGCTGCCTGATCCAGCAGTTCCAGAAAGAGGCCGACCTGCTCCGGCTCCGGCTCGAGCTGGCGGAGACCCTGGCTGCACGGAGGTCCTTCGTGGGTCTGGCCGTCCCGGCCCTGGTCCATGAGACCGTGGAGGCAGGCTACCGGATCCGCCGGATCATCCCCACCGTGGCCCAGGTGCTGGCGTTCACCCACGCGGAACAGGGGCACCACCTCGCCTGCACGTTCCCCCTGGCGCCCGATCGGTGGGGCGCGGAAGGCGCCAGCACGGCCGAGGGTGTGTTCCACCTGCCGGAGCCCCGGCTGCCCTGCCCGGCGGGGATCCCCTGGCGGCCCAGCCCAGGTCCCTCCCGTGTCGATCTCCAGCGCGTCGGCTAGGCCCAGGAGACCCGCATGCGAACGACGGAAGAGACCTTGCACGACGACACCACCAACCGGCAGCCGGGGTTCACCATCGAGTTCTGGCGCAACCGCCCCCGGCTGACGGACTCCAGGGACGAGGCTCTGTCGCCCGGTGAGACCCAGCCGCCTGCGGAAGAGCTGGCAGCCTGGAGCCCGGCGGAAGGGCGGGACCGCGACGCCCTCCCCCCTCTGGCCCTGTCGCCGCAGCACCAGCTGCGCCTGGGCACGGCCCGCTATGAGGCCCTGTGCCTCGAGCACCGGATGGCGGGCAAGGGGGCGACCACCCGGGTCTTCACGAACTGCCTGGACGAGTTCTGGGGGGACGCCTGGGAGCTCAACTGGGCCCGCCGCATCGCCCTCGACACCATGCGCGAGACCCCGCACCTGGCCTGGCTGGTCCTGACCCGGCGGCCGGAGGCCATCCTGGACCTGCTGCAGATCGTCCTTGAGCAGGCGAAGATCGAGCAGTTCGCCACGCCCGACGGCTCGGGCAGGCTCTTCGTCCGGTGGCTCCAGGACTGGCAGGATGGGCAACCTCCCGCGAACATCTGGCTGGGCACCACCACTGAAGGCGCCGAGGGGGCGGAAGCCCGGCTCCGGGCCCTGGTGAAGGTGCCGGCGGTCCTGCGGTTCCTGTCCCCGGATCTCTGCTGTCCCCGGACGCTCCAGGGCGGCACCACGCACCTGTTCCGCACCCGGCCCCAGGAGCCCCCCTCCCAGTGGCTCGCCCACGGCCCCGCCGCGGAGGAACTCCTGGCGACACTGCCGGAGCTCCTGGAGGCGGAGACCCTGCCGGCCGGCGGGCTCCCCGGCCCCCGGGGCCGCGCCCCGTCCTGGCAGAGGCCCAGGAGACGAGACGCCCTGCAGCAGCACACCTGATCCGTTTTCTGGAGAGAGACCATGAATCCCGTCCTGACCGAGTCAAAGATCGCGCCCGATGAGGCCATGCGGCTGTTCGCCCTGGGTGAGCTGGTGGTGGCCCAGGACATGAGCGCCCGGCTCTACGCGGCGGACTTCTGCGTGAGCGAGGAGGAGCTGCGCGACCCCCAGAGCTGGCTGCGCTCCTGCGGGCTGCCCGTGGTGGAGGTGCTGGGCACCCTGGGTGACTTCTTCTGCCCCTCGGCGGTGATCAGCTTCCTCGAGAAGAACCTCTGGGATCACGGCTACCTGCTGCTGCCCCCGCAGCGGCTGGAGGCCCTGGACTGAGGCGGGCGCGGACCTACCCTGGTAGCTGGAAGCTGCAGTTGTGCCCACGAGGTCCCCATGCGGACGGGGTGCGAAGGAGCCTGGCACGTCGCCCCCCCGGGGGTGCTGATCCATTGGCTCCTGCGCCTCCTGCTCTTTGTGCTCTGCCTGCTGGCGGCCTGGGGCGGCCCGGGGCCGGGAGCCAGGGTCTGCGTGGCCCGGCTGCAGGGCACCATCGGCCCGGCCTCGGCCAGCTACCTGGCGCGGGCCATCGGCGAGGCCGCGGGCCAGAACGCCCAGTGCCTGATCATCGAGCTGGATACGCCCGGGGGGCTGCTGGACTCCACCAAGGAGATCATCCAGAGCTTCCTCCGCTCGCCGGTGCCCACGGTGGTCTACGTGGCGCCCCAGGGCGCCTGGGCGGGCAGCGCGGGCTGCTTCATCACCCTGGCCGCCGACGTGGCCGTCATGGCCCCCTCCACCAGCATCGGCGCGGCCCATCCCGTCGGCCTCGGCGCCGGCGGGGAGAAGCAGGACGAGACCATGAAGCAGAAGCTGGAGAACTTCACCTCCAGCTACATCGAGGCCATCGCCGCCCGGCGGCACCGCAACTTCGAGTGGGCCCGGTCCTCGGTGCGCGACAGCGCCGCCATCACCGCCGACAAGGCCCTGGAGCTGAACGTGGTGGACCTCCTGGCCGAGGACCGGGCGGACCTGCTCCGCAAGCTGGACGGCCGCGAGGTGGGCGGCCGGAAGCTGAGCACCGCCGGGGCCACGGTGGTGGACCTCCCCATGACCAGCCGGGAGCAGGCCTTCCAGATGATCGCCCACCCCCAGGTGATGCTGATCCTGATGCTGGTCGTCATGTACGGCATCATCGGCGAGATGACCAGCCCCGGCGCCATCCTGCCGGGCGTGGCGGGGGTGATCGCGCTGCTGCTGCTGCTCTACCTGGCCTCGGTGCTGCCCATGAACGTGACCGGCCTGGCCCTGATCGGCGTGGCCATCGGCCTCTTCATCATCGACGCCTTCGCGCCCACCCACGGCGTGCTCACGGCGGGCGGCGTCATCGCCTTCTTCCTCGGCACGCTGATGCTCTTCGACCGCAGTGAGCCCTACCTGCGGCTGTCCATGCTGTGGGTCCTGCCGGCCACGGTGGTCACGGCCCTGTTCTTCATCTTCGTGGCCGGGGCGGGCATCCGGGCCCAGCGGCTGCCCAACCGCGCCGGCGCCGAGACGCTGCTGGGCCGGACCGTGGCGGCCCTCGAGCCCATCGACGCCCAGGGCGGCCGCGTGTTCCTGGAGGGCGAGTACTGGAAAGCCGCGAGCCCCGAGGCGATCCCCGCGGGCGAGCTGGTCGTGGTCACGGGACGGGAAGGGCTCACCCTGCGGGTGCGCCGCGCCGTCCCTTCTGAGGAGGACCGGTCATGAACGAGTTCATCATCCACCTGGGTCCCTGGTTCATCATCATCCTGTCCCTGGCCCTCATCCTCCTGCCCCAGATGGCCCGCATCCTCCGCGAGTACGAGCGGGGGGTGATCTTCCGCTGGGGCAAGCTCAGGGGGGCGAAGGGACCCGGCCTGATCTTCCTGATCCCCTTCATCGACCGCATGGTGAGGATGGACCTGCGGGTGATCACCATCGACGTGCCCAAGCAGGAGGTCATGACCCGCGACAACGTGCCGGCCACGGTGGACGCGGTGCTCTACTTCCGGGTCGTGGATCCCCAGGCGGCCGTGGTCAAGGTCGAGAACTTCCTCAAGGCCTCCGCCATGATCGCCCAGACCACTCTCCGCAGCGTGCTGGGGCAGTCCGAGCTCGACGAGCTGCTCTCCCACCGGGAGTCCATCAACCTGAAGCTGCAGGAGATCATCGACCGCCAGACAGAACCCTGGGGCATCAAGGTGACCTCCGTGGAGGTCCGCGACGTGGTGCTGCCCGACTCCATGAAGCGGGCCATGGCCAAGCAGGCCGAAGCCGAGCGCGAGCGTCGCGCCAAGATCGTGAACGCCGAAGGCGAGTTCCAGGCCGCCGCCAAGATGGTCGAGGCCGCGGCCATGATCGCCGAGCAGCCCATCGCGCTGCAGCTGCGCTTCCTGCAGACCATGGTGGAGATCTCCAGCGAGCACAACACCACCAGCTTCATCCCGCTGCCCAGCGAGCTGTTCCGGCCCTTCCTGCAGAAGCTCTAGGGCGCGCCCCTACAGCGCCGGGTGCCTGAAGAAGGTCTTGTCCTGCCACCGGGAGGTGATCATCAGGTGGCAGGCCCGGGCGATGGTCTCCACATCCTGGCGCTCGTTGTTGAAGACGGCGTCGTACCACATGGGCAGCGTGATGTCCGCACGGAGGTGGTCACTCACGAACTTCTCCCGCAGCTTCGACTGCACTTTGACCAGCTCCTCTGCCTCGACCAAGGGCATTCCCTGGCGACGGGCGAGGGTGGCAGCCCGGAAGGCGGGGCTGCCCACCAGCCGGAAGTGGAAGCAGTTCGGCAGCGCCTGGCAGGCCACAGCGCCGCCACGGCCGACGATGATCGCGCAGCCGGTCCGGGCGATGCCGACCAGGTGCCTGAGCACGGTCGCGAAGGCATCGTCGTGCGTGAGGAAGCCGAACTGGGTCCTGAGGACATCCCCGGCGTGGCTCTCGTCGCCCAGTCGGCTGAGGAAATGCCGGGAGAGGTTCTCATCCTCCGCCACCTTCTCCACCAGCGCCTTGTCAAAGATGTGCCAGGGCTCCGTCGAAGTCTCGTCGAGGAGGGCCTTGAGGCGCTGGGCCAGGGGGTGCCCCTCGCACCCGAACTCGCGCGAGATGGTGATGGTGGGGTGGGTGACGTCCCGGGCGTCCCGGGCGAGGCGCTCCCGGATCTGGAGCCAGCCGGACTCACGCCGCTCGATGCTGGCAAGGAGAGAGTCAAAGGTCTTCGCCATGGCAGCTCCCGCTCAGAAGTGCCCACATTCGAATGCCTGCTGCTCAAAACATAGGGTCTTCCACGCTTGGGGCAAGGTCCGCGCGGGCTCCCCGGTGCCGGGGCGGGAGGGTCCGCCCCCTGGTGAAAAATCATGCTTCCGCCAGGGGAATCGATAGGAAGGCTTGATGCCCCCGGACCTGCACGCCCCGCCCAGCCACCCCTGGCTCCCAGAGCGCCGGGCGGAGCCACCCGGCAGCGCCCGGGTCGCGACGCCATGACCGAGCCCTCCGCCCCCCAGTGGCGCAAGCCCGTCGGCCTGATGGTCCTGGCCGGCCTGCTCGCCCTGGGCATCGCCGTGACTGCCTTCGACTGGGTGCGCCGGGAGTACCACGAGGACCAGCTCAAGGTCGAGGCTCAGCTGGCCTCCATCGGCGAGCTGAAGACCCGCCAAGTCGCCCAGTGGCGGCAGGAGCGCCTGGCCGACGCCTGGACCATCGGCCAGAACCGGGCCTTCGCGGATCTCTTCCGGAAGGTGCTCGACGGCTCCGGCGGGCCTGAGGCCACCGGACTGCTACGCAACTGGCTGGAAGCCGTCTGGCACCAAGGCACCTTCGACCGGATCCGCCTCCAGGACTCGGAAGGCCATGACATCCTGAGCATCCCCTCGCGCCTGCCCCCGGCGAGCTCCCAGGTACTCAAGGGCTGGCGTGAGGCCATGTCCACGGGCCAGCCCGCCTTCCAGGACTTCTACCGAAACGGGGACGACCAGCGGGTCTACCTCGCCATCCGCATCCCCATCGCCGACCCCCGGGAACCTGGCCGGATGCTCGGCATCGCCGCCCTGCGGGTGGATCCCACCAAGGAGTTCTACTCCTTCATCAGCAGCTGGCCCACCGCGACCCGGACCGCCGAGACCCTCCTGGTGCGGCGCGAGGGGGATGAAGTGGTCTACCTGAACGAGCTGAGATTCCAGCCCGACACAGCGCTCCGCTTCCGACTGCCGCTGGCCCGGCAGGACCTGCCCGCCGCCATGGCGGTCATGGGCCGGACGGGCGTGGTCCGGGGCCGGGACTACCGCGGCCACGAGGTCGTGGCGGATCTGCGCCCGGTGCCCGGCTCCCCCTGGTTCCTGGTGGTGCGCATGGACCGGGAGGAAGCCTATGAGCCCTTCCAGCGCCAGCTCCTGGGGTCGACCCTGCTGGCGGTCCTGCTCATCCTCTTCACCGGCGTGGCGGCGGCGGGCTACTGGCGGCACAAGCGCTCGAGGTATTTCCAGGCCCGCTACGCGGAGGAGCAGGAGGTCGCCTGGCTGCGGCAGGCCATGGCCCGGAGCCTGAACGAGATCTGTGTCTTCAACCCGGACAGCCTGCGGCTCCTCTTCGCCAACGACGGGGCCGTCCGAAACCTCGGCTACACCCGCGGTGAGCTGCTCGGCATGACCATGGCCGACTTCAAGCCCACCCACACCCTGGACTCTTTCAAGGAGCTCCTCCGCCCCCTGGGCTCCGGGGAGCGAGAGACCCTGGTGGTCGAGCTCTCCCACCGCCGGAAGGACGGTACGGAATACCCCGTGGAAACCCACCTGCAGCTGGTGGACCGGGGCGACGGGGTGCGGGTGGGACTGGCCGTGATCAACGACCTCACCGAGCGCCGGAGGATCCAGGACGCCCTCCTGGCCAGCGAGCGGAAGTTCCGGACCCTCTTCGAGAGCCTCGCGGAAGGCGTGGCTCTCCACGAGCTCGTCCTCGACAAGGTCGGCAGCCCCCTGGACTACCGGATCCTCGACGTCAACCCCGCCTACCAACGCCACACGGGCCTCGACCTGGGCTCCGCCCGCAGCCGGCTGGGCTCGGAGCTCTATGCGCTGTCCCCTCCGCCTTACCTGGACGAGTACGCCCGGGTGGCCCAGGGCGGCGAGCCCTACGCCTTCGAGACCTACTTCCCTCCCCTGGAGCGGTACTTCCGGATCTCCGTCATCTCGCCGCATGCCGGGCAGTTCGCCACGGTCTTCGAAGACATCACCGAGCGGAAGACCCGCGAGGAGGATCTGCGCCAGAAGAACGCCGAGATGGAGCAGTTCACCTACCTGGTCTCCCACGACCTGAAGAGTCCGCTGGTGACTGTGAAGACCTTCCTGGGCTACCTGGAGGAGGATCTGGCCCGGGGCGACGCCGACCGGGTCAAGAAGGACCTGCACTTCCTGCATGGGGCCACGGAGAAGATGGGCCGCCTGCTGGGCGACCTGCTGGAGGTGTCCCGGGTCGGGCGGGTGGTCAATCCGCCCGTCCTGACCAGCTTCCAGGCCCTGGTGAGGGAGGCCCTGGATGCGGTGGCCGGCAGCACCGCCGCCCGCGGCGTGACCGTGACCGTGGATGAGGCGGACCTGCCCCTGCTGGGCGACCGGCCCCGCCTCGTGGAGGTCTGGCAGAACCTGCTGGAGAACGCCGTGAAATACATGGGGGACCAGCCCGAGCCCCGGATCCACGTGGGCGTGGAGCAGCGGGGAGACCACCCCCTCTTCTTCGTCCGGGACAACGGCGTCGGCATCGACCCCCGGTTCCAGGGCAAGGTGTTCGGGCTGTTCGAGAAGCTCGACGCCCGCAGCGAGGGGACCGGCCTGGGCCTGGCCCTCATCAAGCGGATCATCGAGGTCCACGGGGGCACCATCCGGCTGGAGTCCGGCGGGATCGGCCAGGGTTCATGCTTCCTGTTCACTCTGCCGAAAGCCATTCAGGGAACTGGAGGCGCGCAATGAACGGGGAGCCGTTTCTGATTCTGCTGGTGGAGGACGAACCCGCCCACGCCGAGATCGTCCGCCGGAACTTCGAGGGCTTCCGGCTCGCCAACCGCCTGGTGCACGTCTCCGACGGCCAGGCCGCCCTCGACTACCTGCACCAGCAGGGGGACTTCGCGGATCCCGGGTCCTGCCCCCGGCCCGGCCTGATCCTCCTGGACCTCCGCCTGCCCCGGGTGGACGGCCTGGAGGTGCTGAAGGCGGTCAAGCAGGACCCGGCCCTGGCCTCCATTCCCGTGGTCATCCTCACCACCTCCGCCGCCGAGACCGACATGGCCAAGGCCTATGAGTTCCATGCCAACAGCTATCTGGTCAAGCCCGTGGACTTCTCCCAGTTCCTGTCCCTGATGGACAGCTGCGGCTACTACTGGCTGGCCTGGAACAAGTACCCCTACTGAGGAGCAGCTCGGGCCATGGCACCTGTCCCCATCCGGGTCCTCGTGGTCGAGGACGATCCCGCCCATGCGGAGGCGATCGCCCGGTCACTGGAAGGGTCGGAGCCGACCTGCCTGGTCGAGACGGTGGAGACTCTGGCCGGCTGCCGCGCGGCCCTGAGCGCCAGCCTGCCCGACCTCGCGCTGGTGGACATGAACCTGCCCGACGGCCAGGCCATCGACCTGCTGCGGGACTGGCAGGGGCAGGCGCCGATCCCCATCCTCGTCATGACCAGCTTCGGGACCGAGCAGGGGGCCGTGGAGGTCCTGAAGGCCGGGGCCCTCGACTACCTGGTCAAGTCCCCGGTGGCCTTCCAGGAGCTCCGCCACTCCCTGGACCGGGCCCTGCGGGAGTGGCGCACCCGCCAGGACCACCGGCGGACCCAGGAGACCCTCGACCAGAACCGCATCGAGATGGAGGCCATCTACCAGAACGCCCCGGTGATGATGTGCCGCCTGGACGAGAGCTTCCACATCGTCGACGCCAACCGGGCCTTCGAGGCGTTCACGGGATCCAGCGACGCCCGGATCCAGGAGCTCGGCTTCGGGGAAGCCATCGGCTGCATCCGGGTCGCCGAGGGTCCGGGCGGGTGCGGCGCCGGACCGGTCTGTGGCA
>Ga0007882_10000023_pt1 | contig 87339 bp, 76 predicted proteins | sample CryBogCBH12Aug01_FD_71195 | JGI IMG/M metagenome (GOLD analysis project Ga0007882, IMG submission 71195) | Freshwater microbial communities from Crystal Bog, Wisconsin, USA - CBH12Aug09.1 | ecosystem: Environmental > Aquatic > Freshwater > Lake | place: Crystal Bog, Wisconsin, USA | collected... | reverse complement strand
CGGCTCCGCCGCGAGGCAGCAGGCGCCCCCAGGCGGGAGGATCAGCCGGCGGGCCCCGTCCGGCAGCACCTGGCGCTCGGGTATCGCCTGGCCCAGGAGGTCCACGCAGGCCTCCCCGAGCTCGGCCCAGACCGGGGCCTCGAGGCGGCAGGGACGGGGGGTCTCGGGGTCCAGGTTGACCAGCACCAGCAGCCGGTCGAGGCCCTCGGCGGAGGTGCGGAGCAGGACCAGGACCGGCGCGTCCTCGACGCTCAGCCGGCGGACCTCGGCGCCGTCAAAGAAGCAGGGGTGCTCCGCGAGCAGCTGGCTGAGGACCGCCAGCTCCCCCACCAGGTTGGGCTCGGCGCCCCAGGCCATGTCCCGGGCCTCGTGGACATCGACCTTCTCCGTGGCCAGCCACTCCACGCCGGAGGTGTAGCCGAAGCCGCCACTCTGGCTCGCCAGGGCGCAGAGCCGGTTCCGCAGCCGGGACCAGGCGGCCCCCCGCTCCGCCAGCCGCAGGTTGTCGTGGGTCTCGCTGTAGTGCACCAGCAGTCCGGACCGCTCCCCCTGTCGGAAGCAGTGGTCGAGGTAGGTGGCCACTTCCGTGGGCCGGTAGTTCTGGAAGAGCTCCGAGTAGGCCCAGTGCATGCCCCCCCGGGTGAGCAGGGTCTCCGTGGCCTCCCAGGCGCCACCCAGGCCCTCCAGCAGGAACACGGCCTCCGGGTAGGCCTGGTGGACCTTGGTGGTGATGTACTGCCAGGCGGGTAGCGGCACCATGTAGCCCGCGTCGCACCTGAAGCCGTCCACGCCCCGTCCGCACCAGACCAGCAGGGCCCTGGCCACGGTGTCCCAGAGGGCGGGACTGCCCTGGTCCAGCTCCACCAGGTCCGCCCAGGTGTTGCCCCAGGCGCCGGGGCTGTGGAAGGTCCCGTCCGGGTTCCGGCGGAACCACTCGGGGCGGTGCTCCAGCAGGCGGGAGCCCCAGCCCGTGTGGTTCACGAGGATGTCCAGGAACACCTGGCCGCCCCGCTCATGGACCGCGGAGGTCAGCTCCCGGAACTGCTCCTCGCCGGTGGTGCGCTTGTCCAGCTCCACCAGGGCGGGGTCGATGGCTGTGAGGTCCAGCTGGGCATAGGGGCTGCCGAAGCGCCCCATGCGGGCGTGGGTGGTGGGCACCGGCCCCACGGGGAGCAGGTGGAGGATGCGGCAGCCCAGGCGCTCGAAGATGTGGGGCACCTCGGCGGTGAGGTCCCGCAGGCGGCCCGAGGGGGGGATGACGGTGTAGTCCGCCAGGTCCAGCTCGTGGATGGTCTCCGCCAGATCCGCCCGCTGGTGGCCGGCCGCGCCCCCGAACATCCGGGGAAAGGCGCAGTAGATGGTGTTGGCGGTGCGGAGGCGGTCCGGGTGGACTGTGAAGCCCACGTTCTCGCCCTCGGGCCAGTGCTGGAAGCCCTCGGGATCCACGCAGTAGGCCTTGGCCAGGAAGGGGCCGGGCTCCGTGAGGGCCAGGTCCAGGGTCCAGCCCTCGGCGCTGGGCTGGAGGGGGATGTCCCGCCAGGAGGAGCCGGCCGGGTCGCGCAGCTTCTCCCCGAGCAGGCTCAGGGTCTCCTCGCGCATCCGGGCCCCGCGGGTGAGGTTGGTGCGCAGGAAGGCCCGCCAGCCCGGCGCCCCGGGGGCAGGGTGGGCCAGGGTGAAGACCACCCGGTCGCCCACGAAACGGAGCAGCCGGGTGCCACAGGGGGGGCTCATGACGGGATGGGGCATGGTGGGATTTTCAGGCCAATGGCCGGATTGCGGGGCAGGAAATGCGTGCCGGGGCCCGCGCCCGGCTCCTCGGCCCCGCCGGATGGGCTACGCTGGAGGCCTGGAGAATCGATGGACCGACTGGTGATCCAAGGTGGCCACCCCCTCACGGGGCGCATCCGGGTGTCCGGTGCCAAGAACGCGGCGTTGCCCTGCCTGGCGGCGGCGCTGCTGACCGCGGAGCCCGTGGTCCTGTCGAACCTGCCCGCCGTGGCGGACATCCGCACCATGGTCAGGGTGCTGCAGGCTCTGGGTACCGAGGCCACCCTGGAGCCCGAGGGCGAGGGCTTCGAGCTCAAGGCCAGCCTGGCCTGCGTCGGCAGCGAAGATCCCAAGGCCCCCTATGACCTGGTCAAGACCATGCGGGCCTCGATCCTGGTGCTGGGCCCCCTCCTGGCCCGCTTCGGCAGGGCCACGGTGAGCCTGCCCGGCGGCTGCGCCATCGGGGCGCGCCCCGTGAACCTGCACCTCGAGGCCCTGGAGCGCATGGGGGCCGCCATCGAGATCAGCCACGGCTACATCCATGCCTCCGTGCAGGGCCGCCTCAAGGCCATCGACCACACCTTCGAGAAGGTGAGCGTGGGCGCCACCGAGAACATCCTCATGGCCGCGAGCCTGGCCGAGGGCACCACCATCCTCCGCAACGCGGCGCTGGAGCCCGAGATCGGCGACCTGGCCCGGCTCCTGGTGGAGATGGGCGCCCAGATCGAGGGCCTCGACACCGGCACCCTCACCATCACCGGCGTGGCGGCCCTCCACGGCTGCGAGCACGCCGTGATCCCCGACCGCATCGAGGCCGGCACCTATCTCTGTGCCGTGGCCGCGGCCAGCGGGGATGTGGTCCTGGACCGCTGCGAGCCCGAGCACCTGCGGTCCCTGCTGGACCTGCTGGAGCGCGTCGGCTGCGTCATCACCGAGCGCGAGGGCCAGGATGGCCGCCAGCTCCGCATCCAGCGGGAAGCCGGCCAGAAGCTGCGCTCCAAGGACGCCACCACCCTGCCCTTCCCGGGCTTCCCCACGGACCTCCAGGCCCAGGTGATGGCCGTCATGACCCAGGCCCACGGCATCAGCGTCATCAACGAGGGCATCTTCGAGAACCGCTTCCAGCACGCCATGGAGCTGGAGCGCCTGGGGGCCAACCTGCGCACGGACGGCCACACGGCCATCGTGGCGGGCCCCGCGGACCTGACGGGCTGCACGGTCATGGCCACGGACCTCCGGGCCAGCGCCGCCCTGGTCATCGCCGGCCTCGTGGCCCAGGGCGAGACCGTGGTGGACCGCATCTATCACCTGGACCGGGGCTATTCGGGCCTGGAGAAGAAGCTCCAGGGCGTCGGCGCCCACATCGAGAGGGTCGGGGGAGGACGGGTCTAGGCCCGGTTCTTCCGCAAGAGGCTCCCATGTGACGCCCACCCCCCGGACCGCTCGGCTACACTAGGACCACCATCGGGGGATCCATGTTCGGCGAGATGAAGGTCTTTTCCGGGAGCAGCCACCCGGATCTGGCGCGGGGAATCACCACCCACATGGGCATGCCGCTCGGCCGCCTGAAGGTCACCCGGTTCTCCAACGAGAACATCAAGGTCAAGGTGGAAGAGAACGTCCGCGAGGCGGATGTCTTCGTGATCCAGTCCTCCTGCCCGCCCGTCAGCGACAACCTGATGGAGCTGCTGATCCTCATCGACGCGCTGAAGTTCGCCTCGGCGGCGCGCATCACGGCCGTGCTGCCCTACTTCCCCTATGCCCGCAGCGACAAGAAGGACGAGGCGCGCATCTCCATCACCGCCCGCCTGGTGGCCGACCTGCTCGAGACCGCCGGCGCCGACCGCGTGCTCACCATGACGCTCCACGCGCCGCAGATCCTGGGCTTCTTCCGCAAGCCCGCGGACCAGCTGCTGGCCACGCCCATCCTCACCAACTACTTCCTGACCAAGGACCTCTCCAACGCCGCCGTGGTGGCCACGGACGCCGGCGCCGCCAAGTTCGCAGGCCACTTCGCCAAGCGCCTCTCGGTGCCCATGGCCATCATCGACAAGCGCCGCTTCGACGACTCCGAGCAGGCCCAGAGCGTGGCCCTCATCGGTGACGTGGAAGGGAAGGACGCCATCATCTATGACGACGAGATCGCCACCGGCGGGTCCATCAAGGAGGCGGCCCGCATCCTGCGCGACCTCGGCGCCCGCACCGTGCGGGTGGGCGTCACCCACCCCGTGCTCTCGGGCCGGGCCGTCGAGACCCTCAACTCCGCGAACCTCGACGAGCTCGTGGTCACGGACAGCATCCCGGTGTCCCCCACGACCGCGAAGGCCCTGCCCTTCCTGAAGGTGCTCTCCACCGCCGCCCTCTTCGGCGACGCCATCCTGCGCATCCACGGAGGACGGAGCATCAGCGAGATGATGGACTGATGGCGGCAGGCCCGGGCCCCACCGAGGCGGCCCCTGGCCTCGAGCTGCTGGGGCCCCACGGAGCGGCCATCGCGCGGCTGTTCACCCGACCCTTCCTCCTGCTCCACTGGGCCTCCGGGCTCTACACGGCCCGCACCTGCCTGCTGCTGCTCCTGGACCTGGGCTGGGAGGACCGGCTGCGCGCCGGGACCACGCTGGCGGACCTCTGCCGGGACCTGCCGGAGCAGTGCCGCAAGCCCCTGGCCTGGCTGCTGCCCTTCCTGGCCACCGAGGGACTGCTGGATCGGCAGGATGACACCTACACCCTGCGCGGAACGCCGGACCTGGATCTGGCGGACCTCCGGCGGGTCGTGGAGGCCGAGGCCCCCGGCCATGCCCCGAACTTCGACCTGCTCGACGGGGTGCGCTCCCACATCCGGCCCTTCTTCACCGAAGGGAAGGCCGGCGAGGGGCTGCTCTTCGACCTGGCGCTCTACCCGCTCTGGCTGGCCTACTTCCGCAACGAGAACCTGGGCTACCTCCCCAACAACCTGCTGACCCTGCTCGCCCTGAAGGACGGCCTCCCCGAGGCGGCCCGGGTGCTGGAGCTGGGCGCCGGTGCGGGCTCCTTCGCCCAGCTGGTGGCCAGCCAGGGTGCCGAGGAGGGCTGGTCCGGCCGCATCGCCGAATACCGCTTCACGGACATCGCCCCGACCTTCCTCCGCCGCGCCCAGCGGGAGCTGCCGGCGGCGGCCCCCGGCCTGCCCCTGCGCTTCCAGGCCCTGGACCTGAACCGGCCCCTGGGCGATCAGGGCATCGCGGCTGCGAGCCTGGACGCCATCGTCGGCATCAACGTCCTGCACGTGGCCCAGGACCTGGAGCGGACCCTGGTCGATCTCCGCGGCCGCCTGCAGCCGGGCGGCCGCCTGGTGCTGGGCGAGTGCATGAAGCCCACCCTCGACACGCCGCTCTATCTGGAGTTCTTCTTCGGGTTCATCAAGAGCTTCACGGACGTGACCCTGGACCCCCGCTGGCGGCCCCGCCACGGCTTCCTGACCCCGGAGGCCTGGGAGGCCGCCCTGCGGCACGCGGGCTACCGGGACCTCCAGTTCGTGCCGCCCCCCCGCCCACTCATGGACCAGCACCCCTCCTTCACCGTGGGCGCCATCAGCGCCCGGGCCTGACAAGCAGAACGGCGCCGAGGCGCCGTTCTGCTGCGGAAAAGGCTGTCCTCAGAAGCCCGTGAAGATCACCACCGCGTAGGCGGCGAAGGTGCCGTCGGGCTTGGGCACCACGGCCACCCGGGCCTTGGCGGGAGCGACCAGCTTGGTGCTCCAGGCGGTCACATCGATGGGCGAGACCGTTACCACGCTGCCCTGCTTCACGACCTCGAGCACCGAGGGCTGGGCGCCGACCGCGGTGTTCAGGCTGACACTGATGGCCTGGCTCGCACTGGCGCTGTTGATGAAGGTGAAGCCCACCTGGCCGCCGTTGTAGGAGGTGCTGATCGTGCCCTGGGGCAGGTTCACGGGCAGGAAGATGGCGTTGCTGGCATCCCAGGCGCTGGTGCCGGTGTTCCAGGCCAGGTCGCTCACGCCCTGGGACTTGACGTCCCCGGCGCCGGTGACGGCTGCCGCGAAGGAGGCGGAGCTGGCGAAGCTCGTCCCGGGGAAGCCCAGGTACCACCAGGAGAAGGGACTGGCGTAGGCGTGCAGGCGGTCGCCGAGGACCGGGTGCGCATAGGTGAAGGAAGTGGCCGAGGCGGTCTTGATGACGCCGCCGTCCACGGCGCGCTGGATGTCCACGGACCGGGCGTGCATGGGCACCGCCAGCGGATCCTTCACCTCGACCTGGACCTTGAAGCCGCTCCAGAGGTTCGAGAGGATCGCCTGGCCGGTGCCCAGGCTCTGGCTCCCCTGGAAGGTGAAGGTGGTGTCGGTGTCGATGGCGAAGGCCCGCGGCGTGGCCGCGTCGGTGCTGACCAGCAGGCGCTTGCCCACCAGGTCCACGCTGGTGACATGACCCTCGGGCGTCCACTCCTGCAGGGCGGTGGCGCTGTACCAGGCCCGCACCAGCCAGAGGGAGCCGTCCGGCTGCAGGCGCAGGGACACCAGCACGTTCTTGCCCGCCGTCAGACCCGCGAAGCTGCCCAGGGTCTTAGCATCCACATCCCAGTACCACGCCCCGCTGTCCACCTTCACGGTGAGGTCGTTGCCGGCGTCCGTGTGCAGCACGAAGCTGCTGGTTCCCACCGAGACGATGATGCCCCGCCGGTGCCGCAGGATCAGCTGGGCCATGCCCAGCATGCCGTTGGTGTTGGGCCGGTGCTTGACCTGCAGGTTCAGGGACCAGTCCCCGTTGGGCAGCTGCACCAGGAAGAGGGGATGCCCTAGGTCGAAGTCCAGCTGCACGGCGTTGCTGCCGGCAGCCGTCACCACCAGGTCGGCGCTCAGGGTCACCAGGACGGTGGTCCCCTGCACGTGGAGCTGGCTGGCGGGGATCGTGGCTCCGGCGGCCGTCACCAGGTTCACGCTGGCGGGGTCGATGGTGACGCGCACCGCGTCGTAGGTGCCCACGGGCAGCTGGGCGGTGGCGAGCAGCTCACCCACGCTGTCCAGGTCCACCAGGTTGATCTTGGGGCTGGTGCCCTCGAAGGCCACCACCTCCTTGGTGTGATCGGCCTTGTTGAGCAGGGTCACCTTGGTGACCACCACCTCCACCGCCGACCACTGGTCCGAGGGCGCGTCGGTGAGGATGATGGCGGCTCCGCCGGTCGCGGTCGCCACCGGGGCGGGGGTGTCGGAGGACTTCGAGCCGCCGCAGGCGACCGTCAGGGCCAGGGCCGTGAGGGCCGGGACCGCAACCAGGGAGAGCTTCAGGACGGAAGGACGCATGGGTGACTCCAAGAGGTCGGGGCCGGGGTCCCGGGGCCGTGAGGTGGGAAAACGGATACCCCACTGACCCCGGGCCCCCGGGGGAGGTTGACTAGAGAATTTACTTAGCAAACCCGGGGAGACCTTCGCCACACTCGACGGCATGGCCACCACCCTCAGGGAACTGCTCATCCAGCGGGCCGCGCGCCTCCAGGAGCGCCCGGCCCTCACGACGCCGGATTGGGACAGCTTGAGTTACGCCCGCTTCCGTAGCCGGGTGGAGGGGGTGGCCCTGGGGCTCCTGGCCCAGGGCCACCCCCTGGGCGGGGTCCACTCGGCCACGGGCGGCCCCTGGGACTGGCTCGCGGAGGTCGCGGCGGCCGCCTCAGGGCTGACCTGGGATCCGGCCGGGTCGGTGATTCCCCCGGAGATCCTGGGGGGGGCCCGGTTCAACGATGAGGCCGGGCGGGGGCCCTACCACCACCAGGAAGGCATCGTCCGGGGCGACACCCCCTTCCAGGACGGCCTGACCCAGGGCCTGATGATGGAAAGACTGAGGAAAATCAACCTCCGACTCGGCTGGGACCACGAGTCCCGGGTGGACCTGCCCCTGGGGCGCCTGGCCGAGCCCGCCCTCCGGGCCGCCCTCTGGAGCGCCCTCTATGCTGGAGCCCACGCGGTGCTGCTGGCCCCGGCCAGCCCGGGGACCCGGGCCTCCCGGCCGCTCCCGGGGGCCCCGGAGCCTTTCAACGCCGAGGTCTTCCGGAACTTCTGGGAGCCCTGCGGCTAGGCCCCGCCGGCCTAGCCCCCTTGCGTTTGGACAGTGACTGACCAATCCTGAACCCAGGAGATCGCCATGCCCCGCCCCGCGTCCCGGAAGTCCCTCGAGTCCCCCCGTCCCGACGGCGCCCACCTGGTGAAGCCCGAGCGGCTGCAGGAGGTGCTGGAAGCCATCCGCGACGCCGGGGAGCGCGGCATCACCAAGGCCGGCCTGGCCCGGAAGCTGGGTGGCGTCGCCATGCGCACCGTGGACCGGGCCGTGCAGCTCCTGGAGGACCAGGGCGCCCGCTTCGGGAAGGACCGGCAGGGGCGGCCCGCTGTCATCCACTTCACGCTGGAGAAGGGGCCGGACTGGGACAGCCGCATCACCCCGCACGCCCGCATGGCCCTTGAGGTTGCCCTCATGGCCCTGGAGGGCACGGCCACCGAGCTCTGGTACGACCAACTGGAGGGCCTGCGCGCCCTGGCGGACAGCCACCTGAGCACCCGGGACCGGGACCTGTTCAAGGCCCTGCAGGAGCACGTCTGCGTGCGCGGCGGCGCCGATGACCAGCAGGCCCTGGACACGAAGATGCTCACCCAGGTCCTGCTGGCCCTGGGCCACCCGGAGGGGCCCCGGGAGCTGGAGCTGACCTACCAGGCCGCCTCCACGGGCCGCACCAGCGCCCGCACGGTGGTGCCCTTCACCCTCACCCACGACGTGTTCTCCGGCGGCGCCTTCCTGCTGGCCTGGGATCCCGCCAAGCAGGAGCCCCGGCACTTCCGCCTCGCGCGGATCATCGAGGCCAAGGCGCTCGCCCGCCGCGGACTGATCCCGGACAAGCGGCCCCTGGAGCGGGCCCGGGAGCTGCAGATCGGCGGCTGGTTCAGCCTCACGGAGCCCTTCCAGATCCAGGTCCGGGTGGGCGGCAGCAACTGGCCCCAGGCCCTGCTGGACGCCCCCCCCGCCCTGCCGAACATCGAAGTCCGCAAGGAGAAGGGCGGCACGGTGCTGCTCCGCTTCCAGGCCACGGAGCCCTCGGGTCCCATCCGGTTCATCCTGCAGTTCGGCGCCGACGCCGAGGTACTCGAGCCGAAGGGCCTGCGGACCCAGGTGGTGGCCACCCTGAAGGCCATGGCCGCGAAATACCGATGAACAGAGAGAGGGCCGGCGTTGCCGGCCCTCTCTCTGGCTCAGCTTGGGCTACTTCCTGGCCACCTTCCCGGCGGACAGATCGCGCAGCACGACCTGGCCCTGGCGGGCGTAGTCGATGGCCTCGCCGAGGATGCGGGCGGCCTCCTGGGGGGCGTGGAAGCCCATGGAGTTCTCGGCATTTACGAAGTCCACGCGCCACTGGGCCTTGCGCTGGAGCTCGAAGATGGGCTGCAGCTTCGCGTCGTCCACGCCGGCCTGCTTGGCGGCGACGATGTCGCTGATCAGCTGGACCACGGCGTCCTCGGCGCGGTCCATGAGGGCCTTGGTGCGGTCCTGGATGGATGTGACGCGGGCCTTGAGCTCCTCCTCGGGGAAGCGGTGGCAGGTCTGGCAGGAGCGGGACACGTCCAGCAGGGGGCTGCGCACTTGGTGGTTGCTGATCTTGATGGCGCCCTCGCGGACGTAGGGCATGTGGCAGTCGGCGCAGGAGACCCCGGAGCGGGCATGGACGCCCTGGCTCCACATCTCGAACTCCGGATGCTGGGCCTTGAGAACCTCGGCGCCGGTCTTGGCGTGCTTCCAGTCGAAGAAGCGGTGGCCATCCGAGAACTTGTAGTTGTTGTAGTAGGCCTCGATCTGCTCGACCTTCAGGCCGTTGTTCCAGGGGAAGAACAGCGTGGCCTTGGGGCCACAGTAGTACTCCACGTGGCACTGGCCGCAGACCATGGAGCGCAGCTCCTGGCGAGAGGCATCCCGGTTGGCGTCGTAGGGCTGGGCCTTGTCGCCCTTGCGCCACTTCTCGATGGAGGGCAGGTGCGGCACGGGCTCGGCGCTGTTGGCCAGGGCCACGATGCCCCGGATGAAGCCGGGCTTGGTGACGCGCAGGGCCATGTTCTTGGGGTCGTGGCAGTCGATGCAGGCCACGGGGTGCTTCACGAGCTTGGTGGCCTCGGCGTAGGGCAGCTTGCAGATGGCCTCGAAGCCCGCCATGAGCTGGGACTGGGCATTGGGGCTGGAGAAGGCCTCATCCAGGGTGCCGGGCGCGCCGCCCTTCAGGCCGGCCTCGCGGTAGGCGACCGTGTTCGACGCGTGGCAGTGCATGCAGGCGCCCGTCTGGGGCTTGGTGGTCACCCGCTTGGTGTTGCGCTGGTCCTCCAGCATGTAGGCGTGGCCCTGGCGCTGGTTGAAGTCGATGGCGAAGGCATAGCCGTCGAAGATGCTGACCAGGCGGGGATCCTCCTGGATGCGGCTCTTGGGCAGGCCCTCGCTGCCGGCCCCGCCATACTTGGTGCTGTACTTCTCGGCGGTGCGCTTGTAGGCGTCGAGCTGCCGGGGGAAGTTCTTGCCCCAGATCTCGGGGTCCACGGTCTTCTCGTCGAGGTCCACGACCTTGAGGCTGGTCTGGCGGGCCTCGGCCTTGCGGCTGGAGATGCTCGAGTAGAGGGTCATCATCAGCACGGTGGCCAGCGCGGCGCCGGCGGCCAGGAGGCCCATGCGGACCCAGGGCCTGGACTGCAGGGGGGTGGGCTGTTCGGTCATCGGAGGGGTCCTCCCGCGTGAGTGGCACGCATCATCGGGTTGGGGGTCAGGAAGGGGAGCGCAGGGGCTCGGTTCATCGGGTGGGGCCGTGGCCCACGCCCTGGTGGCAGCGGACACAGCCGTAGAGGTCGGCCTTCAGGGCCGGGTCGGTGGGCACGCCCAGCGTGCCGTGGGAGGTGATCTCGTCGGTCAGGTCCTCATGGCACCGGAGGCAGTTGGCCTCCAGCACCTTGGCGTTGCCGGGCTTGATGCGGATGGGCTCGGCGAAGTTCAGGAGCGTGAAGGCCTTCGAGTGGTGGTAGCCGTTGCTGGCCTTCACGAAGAACTTGTTCACCACGTTGTCATGGGGCAGGTGGCAGTCGTTGCAGGTGGCCACGGCGTGGTGGGAGCTGTGCTGCCAGCCGTCGAAGTCCTCGCGCATGATGTGGCAGTTCACGCAGACCGCAGGATCATTGGAGAGGTAGGACGTGCCGTGGGCCGAGACGAAGGTGTAGGCACCGGAGCCCAGCAGCACCCCCAGGAACACGCTGGCCGCCAGACTGAAGAAGAGGAATCGGCGCTTTCCGCTCACGGGGCATCCCTCGTTGGGGCCGGGCTCATACCTGGCACCTGGTCAGGATGGAAAGATATTTAGGACAAGTCAATCCTTAATTTTCGATTTTCCCCGGACAGCCGCGCCAAGACCCCCTAGGCATGGCCTTCCGCATTGCCTGCACTTGTATTCAATTGAGACCATCCAGGCTGGTTGGCGCCGCTCTCCGCCGGGCCCTCCCCGGGTTGCCCGTATACTGGCCGTTGCCCGGAGCGCCCATGTCCCAGCCCGCCGATCACCCCCAGCTCAGCGCCGCCGAGTGGAAGCTCATCCAGGACCTCCGTGCCCTGCCGGATCCGGCCCTGCAGGCCCGCCTGCACGCCTCCCTGGAGCACCTGCTCTTCTTCTTCAGCAACCCCCGCTGCCAGGGCATGGGCGTGGAGGGCTTCCCCTGCGGCGAGCCGCGCTCGTCCTGCGACGAGTGCCACCAGCTCTGGGATCTCCTGGATCGGATCGCGGCCCGGGCCAAGGAGGCCTGAAGCTCAGCGCTTCCTGCATCAGAGCCCTTCCCAGAGTGTCCGCACCTGGCCCTGGGCGTCAGCCGTGAGGACCTTCACCTGGGCCCGCAGCCGCTCGGGCAGCTGCTGGGCGGCCTCCAGGGCCTGGATGCGGAAGGGCGGCGCCAGGCTGGCCCAGGCCGCGCCCAGGGCCCGGCACCAGGTCTCGTCCCCCAGGGCCGCCCGGGCCGGCCAGCGCCAGGCGGCGCCCAGCCCAGGCTCGCGCAGACCCGGAAGCACCCGCTCGGCCAGCCCCGCGCGCAGGGCCAGGCCCGCCAGGGCCTCGGCGGCCTCCCGCTGGGCGAAGGGATCCGGCAGCAGCGCCAGCAGGGGTGCCAGGGCCGGCTCCCCACCCACCTTGCCCAGGGCCAGGGCCAGCGCGAAGCGGGCGCCCTCGGGGGCGGTGGCAAGGGTCGCCACCAGCCAGTCGCCGTCGCCCTCCCGCGTGGCCGCCAGGAGGCCCTCGGCGGCGGCGCGGCGGACGCCCACCTGCCCCGTGGCCAGGGCATCCAGGTAGGGCCCGAGCCGCTCGCCAGGACCTTCCTCGCGCCGGGGCCCCGCGACGGTGGCGGCCTCCCGTTCCCGGGCGGAGTGGCCAGGCAGGGGCTCCCCGCCCCAGCCCGCCGCTTCGGCGCTCTCGAGCCAGGTGGACAGCTCCTGTCCAAAGGTGGCCATGTCCGGCAGGCGCTTGCCCGGGTCGGGCTGCAGGGCCCGCATGACGAGACCCGCGAGACGCGGAGGGTAGCCCGGCCGGCAGGCAGCCGGGGCGAGCTGCACCTGGGCGTAGGCCTGGCCCGTGGTGAACTCGTAGAGCACCGCCCCCAGGGCGTAGACATCGCAGCGGCCATCCACCCGGCGGGGGTCCCCGTGCTGCTCGGGGGCCATGTAGCCGAGGGTGCCCACCACCATCTGGCTGCGGGTGGCGCGGGTGAGGCCGTCCTCGCCCTCCCAGAAGCAGACGCCGAAGTCCGTCACCTTGAGCTGGCCCGTCGCCGAGAAGAGGAGGTTCGACGGCTTGAGGTCCCGGTGCACCACCCCGGCGGCGTGGGCGACACCCAGGGCGCCGCAGACGGGGATGAGCCGCCGCACCAGGGTCCCCGGGGCCTCGCCCCGGCAGGCCTTCAGGCTCCCGCCGGGCAGCAGCTCCATGACCAGGTAGGGCCAGCCGTTGCTCGTCCCGAACGAGAAGATCTCCACCAGCCCGGGATGGGACAGGTGGGTCAGCACCTCGCCCTCGCGCAGGAAGCGGCGCACCAGCTCCGCGTCGCGGTGCACCTCGGGGCGCAGCAGCTTCACGGCACAGGTGTGGCCCGGGCGGAAGCGGTCCTCGCCCCGGAACACCAGGGCCATGCCCCCTTCACCGAGGGGCTCCAGCAGCCGCACACTGCCGATCTGCACCGGAGGCCGGAGTCCGTTCATGGGGCGATGACCACCTGGTTCCGGCCCTGATCCTTGGCCAGATAGAGGGCCACGTCAGCCCGCGCCAGGAAGGAGCCCCCGCAGACATCCACGGAGCTCAGCTCGGCCACGCCCACACTGCAGGTCAGCTGCAGGACCCGGCCATCCTCCAGCTCCAGGCTCCGCTCGGCCAGGGAGCGGCGGAAGTCCTCGGCGACGCTGCGAGCCATGGCCACCGGGGTCTCCGGCAGCAGGGCCAGGAACTCGTCTCCGCCCAGGCGTCCCACGGGATCCGAGGCGCGGAGCCGGCGCCGGAGCAGCCCGCCGAAGGCCTCCAGGGCCAGGTCCCCCGCGTGGTGGCCGCAGGTGTCATTGACCTGCTTGAAGCGGTCGAGGTCCACCAGGATCACGGACAGCGGGCGGTGGTGGCGCCGGGCGAGCTCAACGTGGGCCTCCAGCTGCTGCAGGATGGTGGCCCGGTTGTGCACCCCCGTGAGCGGGTCCAGGGTGGTGCGGGCGACGATGTCTTCGTGGTAGCGGCGCTCAAGGGCGTCCATGTGCTTGAGCTTGAAAGCGTGGCCACCCACACGGACCACATCCTCCGCCACCAGCTTGTGGGGAACCGGGGTCCTCTCGAGCCGCCGGCCGTTCACGTAGACACCGTTGGTGGAGTCCAGGTCCCAGAGGCTCACCGAGGCACGGTCCGGAGATACCTCCAGCCGCGCATGGCGGCGGCTCACCTGGGGCTCCTGCAGGCAGAGTCCGCAGTCGGGTTCCCGCCCCACCTCCAGGCTCCGGGCCGGCAGCGGGATGGCCTCGCCCATGGGCTGGCCCACATAGCGCACCAGCACCCAGGCCCGGCTGGCGAGGTCCCCGGCGTCGTCCAGCTCTTCCGGCGCGGTGGCAGGATCCCAGGGCGGCAGTTCAGGAGGGGTCGGCTCGAGGAGCATTGCCGAGATTCTAGCGCTGTTCCCTTCAGTCCTCGCACACGCGGTTGCGACCCAGGGCCTTGGCGCGGTAGAGGGCGGCGTCGGCCCGGGCCAGCAGGTGCCCGGCCTCGAGGTCCGCGACGGTGCGCTGGGCGATGCCCATGCTGCAGGTGACGGTGAGGCTCCCGGTGGGCAGGACGACGGGCTTGGCCGCGATGGCCTTCCGCAGCCGCTCCGCCAGGAGCCGCGCTCCCGCCAGGTCCGTCTCGGGCAGCACCATGAGGAATTCCTCGCCCCCGATGCGGCCCGCCAGATCCGCCTCCCGGAGGTTCGCCAGCAGCCGCTCCCCGAAGGCCCGCAGCACCAGGTCGCCGCCGCCGTGGCCGTGCGAGTCGTTCACCTGCTTGAAGAGGTCCAGGTCGCAGAGGACCACCGAGAGGGGGCGGCTGTAGCGGAAGCTCAGGCCGAATCGGTTCTGGAACTCCGCCAGGGCGCTGCCGCGGTTGGCCAGCCCTGTTAGCGGATCCTTGGTGCTCAGGTCCAGCAAAGTCGCGTGGAAGGCGCGCTCGAGGGGATCCAGGGAGACCAGCTTGAGGACATGGCCACCCAGGGACAGCCGGTCGCCGGGGCTCATGATGGTGGGCTCGCGCAGCGGCTCACCGTTCAGCAGGGTGCCGTTGGTGGAGTCCAGGTCCTCCACCTCGATCCGCTCCCCCGCCACGCGGAGGCGAGCATGGTGTCGGCTCACCTCACCGTCGACCAGGGCCACGGCACAGTCCGCCGAGCGGCCCAGGAGGCTCTCACCCGCCGGCAGGGGAAACACGCGCCCCAGGGCGGCTCCGGCATAGGCCACCAGCGCCCACTCCGCGGGGGCCGGGTCGGCCTCGTCGAGCTCCTTCGGGCGCACCACCGTGGGCAGCTCGGGCAGGCCGGGCAGGGTCTCATCCAGCCCGGGGGCTGGCTTGGCCACGCTCTTCCGCTTCACGAGCCCTCCACAAAGCAGCTTAACAACGCTCCGTCATCCTTGCGCCGGGCCAGGACGAAGGGCTCCCGGGGGGCCCGCACGGCGGACGGCTCCAGGCGCACCAGGATGCGGCCCTGCTTCGGATCGTGCCGGAGGTCCGCGACGCCCTTCCGGGGGATGTAGAAGAGCCCCAGCACCTCCAGGTTCCGGACATTCTCGCCGGTACCCCTCACCAGCTGCAGGCTGTAGCGCATCCACAGGCCCTTGGGCAGGCGCTGGGTGTCCTCGGCGCGAATGGGGACCGGCAGGCTCAGGAAGGCCTCCAGTCCCGCCACGGCGCTCACTCCGGCGAGCTTCGGGTCCAGGCGCCGGAGGCCGGGCTGCGCCAGGGGCTCGGTGATGCGGCGGGTGGCCGGGCGGGCGGTCGGCTCCAGGCGCCCGAGGGCCCGGGCCTGCCGCGGCAGGGGCGGCACCGAGACCCGGGCGGCCCGGCCCGTCTCAAGGGGCGCCATGCAGACGACCTCGGCCTCGGCCCCCCAGCTGGCCCAGCCGGCCTCGGCCATGAGCCGGGCCTGGAAAACCTCCAGGGTGCGCGAGGGGACGCTCGCCCCGAACAGGGCGGCAGGTCGGCCGATCGCCGCCAGGGGCTCCAGACCCGAGCAGGGCGCCACCGCGAGCAGACTGCCCTGGTGGGGCATCAGGGCGAAGGGCTCCGGGAGCACCTGCACGACGTTGAGTCCCGCAAAGGCCCGGCGCAGCGTCTCCGCCGCGTCCGCCATCGCACCCCGCACGCGGCCGAACATCAAGAGCCTTTCACGACCAGGCTCTGCAGCGCCACCGTGACCCGCTCCAGGGGTTCCGTCAGGTCCATGTGGTAGCCCGCCTCCAGCAGCTTGGCCGTGGCCTGCTCCTGGGCCGCGGGGTCCACCGAGGCCGCGAACATCACCCGCAGGGGTGCCGCGCCTTCCGCCAGCTGCAGCAGGAGGTCCCGAGGACCCGCCCGGAAGGTGGTCCCCACCTTGGCCAGGGGACTCTCCTGGGTCTTCTGCAGCGCCAGCACCGGGCACTTCGCGTCCCCGGACCAGCCCCCGGCCAGCTCCGTGGCGCTGAGGATGAACAAGTCAGGCGGCGTCTTCAGTTCCTTCAGCAGGGTCTTCTGGATCACCTCCTCTTTCAGGTGCGGCTCCAGGGACTTGCCATAGAGGATGCTCTGCAGGTGCGTGGGGGTGATGGGCTCCGTGTAGCGGAAGTCCAGAGGGATGCCCGATGTGTCCGTCACCAGCAGCCCGCCGAGATAGCTTGCGCCCTCCTTGACCGCCATGAAGTAAGCCAGCTTGATCGCGTCCGCCATGAGAACCCCTCTGCCCTGAAGGTAACCCCCCATCGACAGTAACGCCTCTTGCCTTTTCTCTGACACCTGGTACAGTGAATCTTCCACTCACTGGGGAGTGGTCTAATGGTAGGACAACGGTTTCTGGTACCGTCAGGTGAGGGTTCAAATCCTTCCTCCCCAACCATCTACAAGCACCACGCAGGCAGCAGTACGGTCCCATCGTATAGCGGTTAGTACACCGCCCTCTCACGGCGGGAACAGGGGTTCGATTCCCCTTGGGACTACCAACACCAACCCCCTGATTCGTCAGGGGGTTGTCGTTTTGGGGTGAACGAGGCGTTCTACTTTTGTTCGCTTTACCTCACCAGTTGCCTCACTTGGGGTGCTTTCGGGTGCTTTACGGTGTGCCAGGGTGGGACGGTGTTTGCTGCGATTCTCTCCTCCAGCGGAGGAGGTTCCCCCCATGGCGCGAATCGTAGTCGGAGCAGACCTGTGCGCGGGCTCCTGGGCGGTCATCCGCCTAGTCGATGGGCGCTTTGATGCGGGTACTGTGTTGCCGAGCCTGGCGGAGGTGGCCACCACCTTCGGCGCAGACGCAAGCGTGATCGCGGTCGACATCCCCTGCTCTTACGCAGCCCCCGGCACCAAGGGACGCGTCTGCGAGCGGGAAGGGCGCAAGCTCCTGGGTCCCCGCCGCAGCAGCATGTTCGACACCTACCCGGAGGCCGTGCTCGCCGCCGATAATCACGCCGCTGCCAACGCACTCGCGCAAGCCACGATTGGCTGTGGGATCTCGCAGCAGTCCTATGCCCTCTGGGCAGGGATCAAGGAAGCGATCGCGCTAAGCGAAAGAGACCCGCGTCTGCATGAGACCCACCCCGAGTTGGTGTTCCTCCGCCTGGGTGGAGCCATGGCCTACAAGAAATCATGGACGGGATTCCGACAGCGGCTGAACTCCCTGGAGGCAGCAGGCGTCAAGCTTCCGGTCGAGTTCCCGGAGATGGACAAGGCCGCCATGGATGATGTGCTTGATGCCGCCGCTGCTGCCCTCGCCGCCGACCAGATCGCCCTGGGCACGGGCAATCGCCTTCCCCTCCAGATGACCGAGCCAGCCATCTGGTACTAGGGCAGCGGCGACGAGGCCGAGCTACTTGCCCTGGAGCCCGTCGATGAGCGCCTGGATCGCTCGGATTGGGATGAGGGTACGCTTGCCGAGTTTCACCACGGACAGTTGCTTCTCTTTGATCAGCTTGAAGACCGAGGTCCGGGAGATGCCGAGTGCTTCCGCCGCTTCCCTGATCCCGTAGGCCACCTGCTGGACCGAGGGCGCGGGTGGTGGCAGTGGGATGGTCACCTCAGGGTCTGGCACGGCCTTACGCGGTCGCCCGGGCTTGCGCACGGTCACCTCCTCCACATCGACGGTCATCGTGATCAAGTAGCGCATGGTTCCTCCTCTGGATGTGGTTGCGCAGAGTTGCTCCAGATGCAGGCTGAGCGCCATTTCGGAGCGACTCTTGCACCCAGTTTGCTCGCATCGTGCGAGGTCAAAAATGGATGCCCCGTTCGCCCCAAGACACACGATTCATGCCCGGTTCTTTTTGCAGTGGCACCCGTCCTGTGGCCATGTGACATGGTTCCCACGGAACGAGCCACTACCCGAGGACGGCACCCCAAAACCTGGGAGTGACGCGCCACGGCGTCGCCTCCCAAAGGGCCTGCCGCTGTGTCCCTCCTGTCAAATGGCACAGGATCTCCCGGAGCCATCTGTGGCTTGTCTGGTGGGATCGGTTGTACTCCAACGAATCGCAGCCATCGGGTTTCATCGCGGCGAGAAGGAGCGGCTGAACGCACTTCATTTCCAAAACAACTACCGTGATCGTCTCCTTGTGTTCACGCCCGCCCCCAACACCATCGAATCCCAGATCAGGTCCCTGGCAGCCGCTCTTGGGTGCAGCTTTGATCTCGCGGATACCCGAGTGGTGCCACCAATCCCTGGGGAGTTGCCGAACCGACCTGCGTCCCCTTCCCCACCCCAGCACAAGATCAAGCACTGGGCGCTGATCTCCTGTATGTCGGATGGGAAGCACCTGAACCTTGGCAAACTCAGCCTGGAAACCTATACCCCCATTGGGACAATCCCCTGGCCGCCCAACCCGAAGGACCTGAGGAACCTGCCAGATCCCGTCTCAGCCGGACTGCCGCCAGAGACTCCCCGGAGGCTGTGCCTTCCCACCATCCCTGAACTCCACGATCTTGGCTTCACCCGCGATGACTTCTGGGGGCTTCTGGAAGCTGCCGCCGATCTGGATCTGACCATCATGACGGTAGAAGGCGAGGTCTGCGGGGCCAGCACCATGCGCCTCCTCCACCGCCTTCCCATGGCTTCCACCAAAGCACCCTCGAGTCCTGTCGACCGCACGCCCAACCGAGGTGGCCGACCTCCCTCAGCACGCTTGAAGGGCGAAGAAGTCCTGCGCCTCCACTCAGAGGGCAAGTCCGTCGCCGAGGTTGCCAGAACCCTAGGGGTGTCCGCGAGGTCTGTTCGCCGGATCCTTGCCTTGCCCAAGGAACCGGCTCATCTCCCCTCCTGAAGGCTGGCCTTCGCGTCGGCAATACCCGGCTGCCGTTTGTTTTGGCCACTACCTCTGGTGAGCACTGGACGCACACCCTTTTGCCGCTGGTTTTGCCCGTGCTCAGGGGCCCTTTCACCCTGGGGCAAAACCAAAGAGGCAAAACCTCGTTGGGTTTTGCCTCTGCATTCGGAGACCACCTGAGCCCGACCTGGACCTAGGGCAGCTTTGGGCGGGAGGGTTGCTGGCTGGGTGGGGTGGCCACCGAGGGAGCTTGAGGATTATTGGCCTGGTCCTGGTCCCAACGCTGGGAAGGCGTGGCCTCCCATCCGGGCACGCCGCCCCTCACGCCTGCATTCAGGCCACCTCTACCCCTGAGCATTCGGCGAGCATCGTCATTGGCCACCGGAGACTCCAGCATCGCCGTCAGCCAAGGCGGCAGGGAACTGCTGGGAAGCTGTGGGCGCTCTAATACCTCTGCACTGATCCGGTAAGGGGAGCGTGAAGCACCGGGACCCAGTAGGTCCCTGGCCCCAGTAGTCGCTGCGTGAAGTCTTGAGCGGCGGCGATCTCCGCCGAGGCCAGACGCTGAAATAAGGACGCCGGTGCGGCCAGAGGAAGCACTGGCAGGTCCTCCAAGGGGACGTGGGCCAGGACCTCCAGGAAGCCCTGGGTCAGGGTGAGACAGGGGCCGGGCATGAGTTCGATGATCGCCTTGGAGTCCTTCTGAACGACCATCCCAGGCTGGAGCATCAGCATCGAAGAGGAGAGTTGCTCTAGCATCGGCGCGATCTGGTGAGCACCGACCAGGATCAGCAAGAGGTCCGGGGCTGGCTTGGAATCTGCGGTCTTCTTCCCGAAGGTCACCGGCTGCCAAGCCACGGTGTAATCCGGGCGATAGCCAGCCTTCCAGCGCTGGTCGTGCGACTGTGCCTGCAGTGCCCACTCCCAGGCGAGGCCAGCGGCCTGGAGCTGGAGCTGATACCTCGTTACGCCAACCACCTTGGGGTCCAAGGTCGGAAGCACCGGCTTGTTGCCGGCCAACTCGTCCTTCTTCCACTCTGTGAATTCGGGGACCTGAACCTCCTGCAAGCCGCGCACCCAGGCCTGAGCGCTCAGCAGCGACCAGCGATGGTCCGGCCATTGAAGCTCGCTGTAGCCTGGCTCGACCTGCGTCGGTAAGTCGGTAGCCATCTCTTTCTCCTGTGGGTTTCGGGCTGATGAATCCAGCAGTTCGGAGGTTGCGAAGCAGGACCCAGGAAGGGCGGTCAGGGTCTTTGGGGGGAGCCGGACCAGGACGACCCGCCCATGCCAGTGCGCTGAGGTAGTCCTCGTGCCAGGTTGTAATCGCTTCCGGCGATGGTCCCCTTATGGGCAGGCCCAAGGCATCTAGCAGTTCGCTGCGACGTTCCTGTATGACCTTCTGCGCCCCGACGAAGCTTCCGGGCAGGCTTGTGCATGCATCGAGGTGCACCTCAGCGATCTCCAGACGAGAAGCGATAGACGCCAGAGCCTGGCGCAGCCCGTCATTTGAAAACAGGCGGTCGCTCTCATCGACCAACCCGAGAGTATGGAGCTTGGCGAGGAGGGTTTTTGAAGGCTTGCTGGGAAGCGCCCCCAGAGACTGCCCGGGGTGAGCCAACAGCCGCTGGAGTTCGTTCCTGGTAGGGGCTTGGACGCCCAGGAGGGCCCTGATGTGCTGCGAAGCCACAACCTGCGCGTGGCGTTCCCTGGGGGCTTCACCTGCTGGGATCGTCAACTCGGGCACGGAGACAGTCGCACCATGGGAGACACGCCCCGCCTGGGACGCGAAACGGTAGGACAGGTCGATCTCGATGCCACGGGCCCGGCAGGCCTCTACAAGTCGATCCGTCAAGGCGCGCCGCCCGCTCACTTCCGCCGCCAGGTCCAGATCCAGGCGTCGCCCCTGGAGATCTCGAAGAAACGCGGCGTTGTCCCGCGTGCGCCACACGTCGAAAGAATCAAGAGCCGGGGCAAATGTGTAGGTCTGAAGGTGAACCTCTGGCTCACCCAGATGATTCAGGGCATGGGGATAACCCAAGGTCAGGCACTGAGCCTCGCGCCACTCCTGCCGACCTCCACCGATGCGGACCCGAACAGCCTCGGCATCGATAAGGCTGACCACTTCCTTGAAGACTTCCACCACCAGTTCATAGGCGATTTGGGGCGGCCTATGCCGCAGGAGCTCGGACAATTCGGCAGGGAAAGGAATGATCACTTCCTTGCCTTCCTGCCACCCCCTGCCTCCCGGACGCAGGTGGGTCAATCGATTCCCCGCAAGGTCCAGGCCCAGAAGAAGGTTCTCGACCAGTTTGGGTGGGAGGGGCCCAGTTCCAGGCCAACCCACTTGCGCGAAGAGGGCTGGGTGGGAGACCAAGGGTGCCACCTGCCCCTTGCTATCGAGGTACCCTCCCAACGCCATGAAAGGCCCCGCCTCGGTGGTAGCCGCCAGGTGGCCGAAGATGTACTCCTTCTGGGCCACCAGAGAGGCGGGTTTCTCCTGGTTGCTCTTGGCCAAAGTCAGCATGGCGCTCCAGTCGAGGTGGTGGAATAGGAGGTTGAATCTGGTGTCACCTCACAATTGAGCAGGCAGAACTGCCACTGCAGAACCCTGCGACTTCAGCCCAGCCCTGGTGAGCCGGCGAGCCTGTTTCTCGGCCAGAGCCCGCCTCGCAGCTTCCTTCTCGCGCGCCAGGTACGCACGGACATCCGATGGCAGATAGCGAACGAGACCGCTGTCATCAATGGTCGGTTCGAGCTTTCCCTCGCGTCGCAACCGCATCAGCGTGGTGTCACAGATACCAAGCCAATCGCAGACTTCTTGAATGGTTAGGAGTGGTTCGATTTCGGTAAAATTGTCACCGGATGCGATCGCATAGGTTAAGTCGGTCATTGAACACTCCATGGGGTGATGTCACCGAGCATGGAGGATATGTCCGTCCTTATATTTGCGCCACAATGTATGTGGCAACTCTAATTTTTAATTTGCAATTTTGAAAAATGAATGTCTTGTTTGTTCATGCGGGTTAATTTGAATTCACGGGGTTTCAACGTAATAATGAAAACTTCTTATATCTTTAATTATTTATTTATTTAAAAATATTTTCATTCCTTAGAACATCACTGCCATCGAGGATCCTCTCTTTCAAGACGTTGATCGCAACATTCCCAATTGGTACATTCGCTTCGCGTCAACCTTGAAACCAAGGCGAGGCTTACCTGACATCAAGGCACAGTGTCGTGCCCATCAAGGAATCATTAGACAGATGTCATCCAGGCACAGAGCACTCGCCCTCCAGGGTAGCCGAAACCGACGAAGCGGTTTACACCATTGGATCACCAACATGACTGGGCCGGTGCATCCCTTGGAACCCATCTTGGATCCTCAGAATGCTAGGCGGTTCTGAAATTCGGGAGCTGAAGATCGCGATGATCGCCCTTCAAAAAGGTCCTTGCGCGAGTCAGTTTGTGAGCGCTGAAACAATTGCTTTTCCGCACATTCAGCACACCTCCCACGCTGGTCAGCTCAGGAATATTCATCCCAAGAGATTCGACCGCATACAGATCAAATTGAATGTGCTGTAGCCACGGCAGATTCAGGTGATTCGCCTGAAAGGCGGAGACACATCCTGCAGAAACCAGCCTCGGCAAACATGCGCCGTTCGTTCCGCCCAGCGCGAGGACTCCATCAATAGTCTGAAGTACCGGAAGATGAAGCCCGGAAGCTCGCGTGGCGGTGACATCACCACAGGCCTTCACTAGAGTTGGTAGGGAGATATTCTGCGACCCCACGAGATTCAGGAAATCACCCGGCACAACCTCAAGCGATGGCAAAATGAGCTCCGAGGAATAGGCCATATTCAGGAGCTCGACCCGGATAATGGGTAGGGACATCGGGCCATGGATTCCGCTCAGATTTAGGTAGCTCGGAATCGTGATGCCGCTGGATGTCAACTCGGCTCCTGCCCTCCTGAATCGCTTCGCCAGTTCCCAATCGAGATCCGAAAGGCCCAACTGCCTCGCCTCCTTCTTACTCCGACAGACCATGTAGCCGGGCAGTTTGCCTTCAACGGATCGAAAGTATTCGATCCCACATGCCCTTTCCGAAGTTACCGATGAGTCGAGTAATTTTCGTAGAACACGGCAGGCCTGGTCGGGCTTGAACCCAGCCAGGAGATGAAAGGCTTTCATGGACAGTTCGATGGAAGAAATTTCGTTCGCACACATAACGGCTCCGTTGAAAGGAGTCGATAGCCGCGGATCCCCATCCTATGCAGGTTCCATTTTACGAATCTGTTGGCTTCAAGCAAGTTCTTAATGAACAGCTATGAAATTGCCTGCTGAAGGCCTGAATGACTGAAATGTTTCAGACGATCACATTTTTTGATTGCGGGAAAATGATTGGAGAGGATTCGATCACCCGCTGAGTTCTGCGGCATGCCCAAGTGTCAGGAATCAGGTAGGGTGATCGATAACAACCCAATCATTAAATTCGTATGCCAAGGATGGTATTGATTCGCCTTAGTCTATTTTGATGGTGTCAGAACGGCATTTGTTGAGGAAAAATTTCATTGCCTTGACGCCTCGAACCGGAGGGATTTAATCGTGTCCATCCGATTCGAGTCATCCAAGGAATTACTCGCTTCACTCAAGTCGTGCCCAGGTCACGAAACCTGACGGGAATCCCGGCGTGAGCGGCATGGTCGTTGGCCTCCGGGATGGAAGTTCGAAGAACTGCGGCGAAGAACGTACTCCCAGGGCATTCTCCTTCAACAACCTCCACCCCAAGGATGTCGAGGTCCGGTGGCCCGTCGCGCCAAAATCGAAGGGCTGCCCCCTGCGGGGTATTCGAGCGTCGCGCCGCTTCTTCGTAGTCCCATTCATCGAGGTCTGTATCGGCAAGCCAACGGTCGAGCTCCGTGGAGCAATAGTCGAGGTTGGTCGGATCTGATTGAAACCATGCAGCCAACTGATCGTCTGAAACGTCCTCTGGCTCCAAATCAGCGATTTCCGTTGAATCAAGGTATGCCCGGGCAATTATTTCTCTCGCGCGCCAATCCTGATTGGCAAGATCCAGCCATCCCCCCACATCCTTTGGAACTTCGAGATCAAGGCAGTCACCTCGCATGTTGGGTTCATCCATTCCTGCTATGAACAGAGTTCCCGAGCTATCCACATCAAAAGTTACGGGATTCGCCATGAGGGATGTCCAGGACTGTTGGACCCATTCATTTGTTGCATTCCCGGTGGGGCGGGTTAAGACACTGCTGCCAAGGCCAAGGGTGATCAGGGTTTCCATGAATGCCCGACGATCCATACGTTCTCCAGAAGGGGACCCAGTGAGGTCCCCGGTCAGGGCGCACCTACCAGGAGGTGTACACACATTTATCCATGTCGACGCAGCGGCCATCGCGATAGTCGTAGGGCGACCGCAAAATGATGCAGGCACCATCGTCTTCTACATCGCCTTCGAAGATAAGTGTGATCTCACCCGACATAAGGCAATAGCGCATGATGCCACCGATACCATTCTCACTCTTTGATTCAAGACGGGCATCTGCGAGTTCCTTCTCGAGGATGGTCCGCTCCTGAGTCGTAAGGAAATCGAAGGTCGGATTTACTAAAACATCCAATTTCGCCGCCTCGGCTTCAATCTCCTCAGCCCGCTTACCGGTTACGAAGTCCAGGAGCGGCCGTACAGTCTCGGATGGAGGTCCGCCCATCTGGTCCTCCTCTTCAACGGAGAGAATTTCTGAGGTGAAGTAGTTGTCCCAGTCTCCTCGATCTTCTGGCGTGGGGACACCCAATGCATCAGCCAGGTCAAACGGATCCATGTCTCGGTATTTGTCGGTCCGTTCCTGAAGGTCAATCGCAACGACCTTGATGCGATCCTCGATAGAAGGAATCGCTAGGAGCTCATCGAGGAGCTGGGATAGATCAGGCATGGAGTTGCTCCCCGAATCGACTTGATGCTTGGAACCTAGCTGATATATCGGTACAGCGCCGCGGGACGATGACCAACACCATCTTGCATCTCTCCCGTAGGCTCAAGCAGCCCTGTTGAGAGCATGCGCCTTCGAAAAGAGTCCTTGTTCACAAGACGACCAGCTATTGCTTCATGGATCTTTTGAAGCTGAAGGAGCGTGAAAGACTCTGGTAGGAGCTGGAAAGCGACTGGGCTGTAATCCAGTTTCCCCCGGAGCCTTTTGATGGCCGTGGCGATCACCTCCTCGTGATCAAATGCCAATGCCAGTGGCTTCTTCGCGTCATCCAGCAGAACTACAGGGCCACCTACTTCACCTTCCCAAGGAACCTCGACTCTTGCCACCTGGCCGGCATGAGTCTTGAGCCCTTCGAATTTCTCCCGAGAGACCAAGGCCATGTGGGCGACGCTTAGAATGCGCATGCGCGGATCTCGTTTGGGGTTGCCGAACGTGTATAGCTGCTCAAGGAAAATCCCCTTGAGACCTGTTTTGTCCTTCAAGACCCTTTCAGCGGCTGCGTCAAGCGACTCAGTCATTCCGACAAAGCCCCCAGGAAGAGCCCAGCGACCCTTATGGGGATGCTCATCTCTTCGAATGACTAGCGTGAGAAGGCCCCCTTCATCTGGGGCAAGCAGCACGATATCTACCGCGACGCTGGGTCGATCAAAGGCCGCCGGATTGTAGGCGTCCAGGAAAGCCTGCTCTTCATTGTGGGTCCTGGGTTTACTCATGATTGCTCCAAGGTGCCACGGCTTCACGGTAACGGGAACCGTGAGACTCACAGACCAGACAAGATCTCCTCGACCCAGGTTGGGACCAGGTCAGATGCTCGTCCTTGGCGCTGTTCAAAGAACTGACTCGCCCCACGGGAGGGTTCCAGGTTCAATTCGAGCGTGTATGCAAAGGAATTCACCTCCTGTATGAACCCCGCAGCCGGGTAGACGTGGCCACTGGTGCCGATGGACACAAAGCACCCGCAGGCTTCCAGTGCCTGGTAAATCCGATCCAGGTCAAAAGGCATCTCCCCGAACCAGACGATGTGAGGTCTCATGCCTCCTCTCCGCCGACACCTGGGGCACTCATCCCTGCGGCTTTGGTCTCCCTGCCAGGAAAAGACAACCCCACAACGCTCACAGCGGACCTTCCGGAGTTCCCCATGCATGTGGATCAGGTTTTCGGTGCCCGCACGCTCGTGGAGATCATCCACATTTTGGGTCACCAACAAAATTCCGCCGGGCCACCCTTGCTCCAGACGAGCCAGTGCCAGATGGGCGGCGTTGGGTTCCACCTCGCCCATTTGAGCCCGGCGAGCGTTGTAGAACCTCAGCACCAGATCAGGATTTGCCACAAATCCCTCGGGTGACGCCACCTCCTCCACTCGGTGGTTCTCCCAGAGGCCATTGGAGTCTCTGAACGTCCGGATACCGCTTTCTGCACTGATACCAGCGCCCGTGAGGATGACGATGGGGGAAGTCTTCGGGAGCTTCATCAGCAGGCCCCCAGAATCAGTTCAGCCGAGTGTCGAGGGACCACTGGCCAGGCCCTCCTCCGGATTTCAGCCAGCGTAGTCTGATGCAGGACCTCTCCGTTCTCGAATACCGTTTGCAGTACCGAGTTGGCATGCGCCTCATGGGAGTAGGTGAGGCTTTCGAAATGATCACCCGTCCGGATGAGGTCTAGCCGGCCACCTCTTGAGCGCTTCCCTGGATCTGTGATCGGATCCTTGTGCACCTCCCGCCAGGCATCTCCGATCCGGACGGCACTACACTTGTAGGCGAACTTTTGAGTATCCCGATCCAATCTCTGGAGCAGGGCACCGCCCATGCCAAAAGCCAAGTTGGTGGCGCTGTAGCCATGGTTCCGGGCTAACTCAAGCACCTCCTGGAGTGAGTCGCGGTCGACGCCATCCCCCTGGATGATCCGTACTGCATTGAGGACCTTGAATCCCTTCGAATTGGTGGTGACCCCGAATCGTTCCTCCAGAATTCGCAGTGCGCGCAGCACCACCGTGGCTGGGTGACCTGAGTCGGGCCGAATCACTACGGTCGCACCACTCGAAATAACGGCCTCCTTCAGAGTGCCTCCCCAGATGTTCTCCAAGGCGTTCCAGAGGTCCCAGGAGTCACTGACGACGGCCAGCACCGAACCAGGCTTGGCGAACTGAGTGAGCATGTTTCGATAGGCTTCGACTTCCCCATCCCGTCCCCAGGCCGTCATGGTGCTGTGCTCGGCCGCCGGAATCGAGAAGCCTGCCATCGGATGGTGGTAGATCTGGTTCGCGAGCCAAATTCCGGCCACCGTATCAGACCCCATGAAGTTGACCAAGTTCGCCGCGCCGCCAATCGCAGCACTTTCCTGACTGCTCACCCCACGTGAGCCGAAGTCATGAAGTTTGAATGGCAGCTCGGCTTCTGGATCGTCCGCCGTCTCCTCAAGGTAACGGAGAATGATTCCCTTGATCATCCAGCTCTGGGTGGCGACTGAAATGGGGTACCAGATCCTCATCAGGGCCGTCTCAACCCAAGAGGTCATCCACGGCACCTGGGCATCGGTGCTTTCCACGGTCATCAGCACCTGGTGGGTGGGGACGACCGTTCCTTCCGGGACCGCACGGACCCGAACCGGAATTCGACCTTGGAGGTCGCGGGCCACGTGCATCCACCCCTCCCGGGGGAATGGGACCCCATGGGCCCTGAAGAAGGTTTCACCCTCCTTGACCATCTCAGCGGTGACCCGCTGGGAGAGGTGCCGCTTCAGGAGGTACTGCAACCCGAAGAAAACCGTCGCCTCATCCCGCCCTCCCCTGCTCTCCAGGTAGCTGAAGAGCCCGGTGGTTCCTTGCGGATACTGGAGGTAGTGGCTCGCCTTGTAGGAATCAGTATCGAGGATGGGGTTCAGCCCCAGGTCAAACATGGGATCTCCTAGGCCTTGGTGGCCATAAGCAAGCTGAGAATTTCGTGGTGATCGTCAAAGAACCACTCGGGATGGTTCAGGGCTTCCTCCAGAGGCACCCATTGGGCCGACGCGGCGTCATCACCGCCAATCACCCTGGGCAACGGCTCATCTGAGAGGTCTGCTCGATAGACATGGCTGATCATTCGCCCGCGCTCACTCCGTAGGGGGTGATCGAAGACACCCGTTGGCTCAAGGAAAGACGAATGACCGGCTCCTAACTGAAGGCCGGTCTCCTCCAGGAGTTCTCGCCGTGCAGCCTCAACCAGCCGCTCTCCGGGATCTAGGAACCCCCCGGGGAGGGCCATCAGCCCCTTGCCGGGGGCCTTGCCCCGCCTGACCAGGAGAACTGAGTCGAGATGGTGAGCGAGAACATCCACAGTCACCAGAACCGGGACATAGGGCGCCCTGGACCACCTCTCTCGGTAGGCCTTGAGGGCGAGGTGCTCCTCCTGTAGCCAGGCGAAAGCCTGGGTAGCCTCAAAGCCGAGCAGCCACTCGCGGACTTGGGGGGCAAGGTGTCGATCCCACCCCTGCTTGCCTTCGAGCCAGGCGGCGCGGATGTCAGATCCAGAGATGCCTGCCAACCCAGGAACTTTAAGCAAGGGCCAGCCCGGGAAATCGTCCAAGTAGGCGGAGGTGTTGTCCTTCCGAAGGCCGATGAGGCGGATGGGCCCCCCGTTAGCAATAGGCTTGGCCACACTCATGACTACCTGGCGCCACCGCTCCTCGTCGTAGAGGTGGTCCTCTACGGGGACGACATAGACCCGACCCTGCTCAGAGGGGGACAGCGTGGAGCGAATCATGGCCTCACGCTCAGCGCTGGTGAACGGGTTCCGCGGGCTTCGAGGCCGTCCATGGCTTCCCAACACCACCAGAACCTCACCCCCGCCCTTCAGGCCGGCGGCCAGGAGACGGGCGTGCCCTTCGTGGAAGGGCTGAAATCGACCAATAAGAACGGAGGGGGGTTGCATGATCACCTTCAATGCGTTAAACATATATGCACCTGGCATATTTGTCAACCCAACCAGGTAACCTGCTACCAGGAGTCCCCCATGGGCCAGCCTCCGGATGACTACCCAGGCCGCTTCCTCGGCCAATACCAGCGAAGGAATGTCCGCGCCGTCCAGGTGAACCGGGTGGCCATGTTCACGGCACCGCCACCGCCCTACTACAGCTTCCATGTGGCTCGCCGAGGCCTGGGAATGCCTGAGGTGCGGGAATACCCCTCCAGCCAAGGGGGTGACGGCGTCCTCGTGTTCCCACGCCTGGGCCGAGCCGCAGCACTGCTTGATCAAGGCGAGGAGATCCACACGGTCTACCTTGCTGGCTTCGGGTTCAAGGCTCTGGATCTTCGGAAGGAGCGTCGCTACACACCACCCCAGATCGAAGCCCTAGGCTTTAAAAGCCAGGGGCTAAACATGACCGGGGCCGAGGTCCACGAAGCCCTTGTCACCCGTTTTCCAGATGGTAGATCCTTCGCCGAGGCAATCCACTCCCTGGGGTTCCTCGGCGTCTGTGGAGGCACTGAAGAAGCTCCATGGTGGGTCCTGGCCGGTCCTCACTGTATCAAGTGGACGAAGGTCGTGGATCCGGCAGACGAGGCTGAGACCGCCCGCATGGAAGCCTTTGATCCGGAGCCCATGAGAAGCCCGGAGAACCTGGCACTCCAGCCCGACCTTCGACACCCGAAGGCTGGCCGCCTCTTGAGTCCCACTGACCTGGGTATCCATATACCCACCTCGGAGCAATCCGGCTCATGCTCCAGGCTCCAAGTCGTCGAAGGCGACATCACACAGGTGGAATCAGAGGCGATCGTGAACGCCGCAAACAAGCTGCTTCGACCTGGTGGCGGCGTCTGTGGCGCCATCCACCGCGCCGCCGGACCTGAACTGGCAGACGCCTCCCTCGCCTGCGGCGGTTGCACCCCTGGGGAAGCCCGCCTGACGCCTGGTTTCAAGCTCAAGGCCAAGTGGGTCATTCACGCGGTGGGCCCGGTATGGGCCTATGGGCAGCAGAACGAAGCCGAAACCCTAGCAAGTGCCTATCAGGCGAGCCTGACCCTCTGCGAGGAACATCAGATCACATCCGTGGCCTTCCCACTCATCAGCACGGGCTCCTATGGCTATCCCATGAAGGAGGCCTGTGCGATCGCGCTGTCCACGATCACGACTTGGCTCGGTCAGCACCACTTCCCGGAAACCGTAACGATCGTGGCCTTCGATTCAGAAACAGCCCTCCTCCTTCAAGACATCCAGTCAACGCACCGGTCTCAAATCTAGTCCATCACACCGAAGCCAATCCCACGTTGCAATCGCGGCGTTCGCTTTTATTACGCTTTTAAATTATTGCAACCACTTGGCTTCCTGCCTTCGAATTCGACACTCGTTGTCAATCTCTTCCACCGATATTGAAGTGTCGCACCACTTCTTTCACGAGGAATCATGACCAAACTCAAGCTCATTCTTCAACCGCTCAAACAGGGTCTCAGCGCCTCAGGAGCCTTCGACCTCCACGTTCTGCTGCGGGTACAAGCACCCGAGCGTCCGAAGGGAAGTGAGCAGAAGCGTACGCCCCTCCACATCGCGGTGGTCCTTGATCGCTCAGGCTCCATGTCGGGCCAGCCGCTCCATGAAGCCTGCCGCTGTGCCTCAGCCATCGCCGAACGCCTGGTTGCCGGGGACCAGTTGGCCGTGGTCACCTACGACAATCGGATCAACCTCCTCCGCCCCTGCGGTCCCGTGAACGACCTCCCGGAACTCCAGCGGCATATCCACTCCATCTCGGCGGGGGGCTCGACCAACCTCCACGGCGGCTGGGCCGCAGGCGTCGAAGCCCTGCGCAAGGCCCACAAACCGGATGTCATCAGCCGCGTCTTGCTGCTCTCCGACGGCGCGGCCAACGAAGGCATCACCGACCTGGAGACGCTGTCTACAGCAGCCAATGCCGCCGCAGCCGCCGGCATCAGCACCTCGACCTACGGTCTGGGGCGTGGATTTGAGGAAGGCCTCATGACGGCCATGGCCAAACAGGGATCGGGGCGTTCCTACTACGGAGACCTCGCAGAGGACCTGCTGGATCCCTTCATGGAGGAGTTCGACCTGCTCTCAAACCTGGTGGCGCGAAAGCTCACGGTGTCTTTCGACACTCAGCAGGCATTCACCCTGACCCAGATGAATGGCTACCCCGTCCTGGAGTCGGGTCAATGGGCACTTCCAGATCTGGCATACAAATCCGAGGCCTGGGCCCTGTTCAGGATCCAGGGAACGACGGCAGGTAAGCCCGGCGGAACGCTCGATCTGGGCCAAATCAAGGTCACTTGGCACGACACAAAGGGAAAACCCGCCGATGCCTTGATGGCCACCTTTTCGCTCCCCCTGCTTTCTGAAGGGGATGCCATTGCCCTACCCAAGGACTCCCTGGTTGCCAGCCGAATGTCAGAACTCCGGATTGGGAAATTGCAGGAACTCGCTTGGCATGCCGCGGCAGCCAACGACTGGGATCTTGTTCGGACCTACCTCGACGAAATGAAGGCCCTGGCCGCAGAACATCCCTGGTCGAAGGCGGTAGTGGATGAGCTTGCTTCTTTGATGGAAAGCCAGGAATACCACTCCCTCACCAAGGAGTTCCGATACGGGTCCATGGCGACCAGCGACCGCCTCACAGATGTGGACGAGGACCTTCTGCGCCCCTCCACGAGTTCATACACCCGTCGAAAGCCTCGCCAGGGTAAGCCGATGCCCCGCCCGGAGCAGGAGCCGCCGAAGGATGTGGAGTGAAACCCACCAAGGACAAGCCCCAGCGGCCTGAAGCCATCAACCCCCGATGCGGGGACCGGTTCCGGGGGCGGGCAGGGCTTCGGGGCTGGTGCCCCGGCTGTGGGCGCCGGCTGGTGGAGTTCCAAATCATCAGCCTTTGGCCCCATTGGACAGAATTCACCAACTCAGCCACCCACTACTACCGCTGCCCTGGCCCTACCACCCTTCCAACGGATGCTACTGCGTCTCGCCCCAAATCCCTCACCGTGAAGGCCTCATGAACAGCATTGACCTATCTCTTCATGCCTTGGAGGACCGAGCCATCGGTTCCCTGGCCGGCCTTGCCGTCGGGAACGTCCTTGGCCTGGCCGTGGAATCTCGCTCCCGCGAAGAAGTGCAGGCCCGCCTTGGCTCAAGTGGGGCCTTCACCAGGCTCCCCACCGAGGAGCGCGGCAGAGATTGGGATGACGATCTCGCCATGGCCATGGCCCTGTCTGAATCCCTGCTCAGTCTTCCAGCAGATGCAGAACACTTGAACACCCAAGCCATCCTGAACGCCTACCTTGGTTGGCTTCGCTCAGGCTCCCGTGGCATTGGCTCCCTCACCCGAGAGGTCCTGCTCAAGAGCCTTGCCGGAGAAGCCAATGCCTCCGAGCGGGTCTGGAAGAGCCGATGTGAGCGCGGGCAACAGCCGCTAGGTAACGGCGCAGCGATGCGAATCGCACCCCTGGGAGTGGCCTTCGCCAGCAAACCCGGAAGGATCCCGCAACTGGCAGGGGAGGATGCCGCTCTCACCCACTTCGACCCAATCTGCCGACAATCAGCGGCCCTCATCGCTCTGCTGACGGCGGCTCTGGTCCGAGGCGAACGGGCGCCCATGACCTTTGCTAGGGCCCATGCCGAGCCCCTCCTGCCCGAGGTTGCCAGAGCCTACAATCCCCTCTCACTGGACCAGCTTGCCGGGCAGCGTATCGACGACTGGGACATGGGCTCCACCCTGGTCGCCCTGCAAGTGGCCGTGTCCATCCTGGCTTCGGGCCTCCCCTACATCGAGGCCCTGCCCTGGGTCATTCGTCAGGGAGGCGATACCGACACCAATGGAGCCATCGTGGGCGCGCTCCTAGGCGCCAGGGACGGGGTTTCCGCTATCCCCAAGGAATGGCGGGAGTGCGTTTCCCAGGGAGACCGGATCCTGCACACAGGCCGCCAACTCTTCCAACGCTCCGGGCTAGTCACCCCCCAGGAGATTTCATGAAGATCGGCCCCCGCATCCCTTCATTGACGAAGCGCATCGCCGCCCGAACCAGCCCTGCCAGATGGGTTCGGAATAGCCTCGGCCTTAAGGCCCCCCGCGGCTGGGGTTGGCTCACGAACCCACGAAAAGCCGCTTACAACCGCGTGTACAACCGGACCACCTTTGGCCTAAAAGGTTGTGGCTGGCTCCTGTTCTTCCCCGCCGGCCTCGTGGCCTGGTGGGCCATTCCTGTCTAGTTTTCAACCTGATTGGACATGGTTTGTCCAACCGTTTAGGGGGCACTTGACATGTTCCTCCCCCAGCTCAAACTACTCAGTGCATGACGAGCGGCTCCATGGTGGAGCCCGGCAACCGAGCAAGATGCCACGGTGCCCAGGATTCAAAAAGTCCCATGCGCAGGACACAACCTGAAAAGGAGCCCCATGGCAATCGAGATCGCGTTCCTAAGCGTTGTCCTTCGAAAGTCCTCCCTAGAACGATTGGCACCTCGTAGCCAAGACCTTGCCCGGGCCCTGTTCCGCTGGGAACCGGACTGGTATCGCGAGGATGACCACTTGATGGGAACCACCTTCATGGCGCCTGCAGATGTCAGGAACTTTGGCCGGGTGCTAGAACAACGCTTGGGTCTCATCCGCGTGAAGGACTGGCTTGTAGTCGACATGGCCGTGGGGCCCACCGAATCTGCGCATTGGCTCGAATCCCGCTGCGGGATCAACCAGCTTTCCGGGGCTTGGCTGCAGGGTAGTGAACCAGGCGAATTGGTGAGAGTGCCCACTCTGCTACCCGGCGATTTCAAGGTGCCCCCTGAAATCCGGGGAGTGGCCAAACTGTTCGGCCAGGATTCCCACCATGACGACATAGGGCATCGGGCCGATTTCGGAAGGTTCATTCCTGCCTGGGGTGGCCGCGATAGGTGGGCGATTGAGATCAGCGGGGGAGTGCATGCCGATGGCCATGAATGCCGGGCTGGGGTTCTCTCCATGGAGGCCACCCGGATCAATTTCGATACCCTCTGCCCGGCACCTTGACCTGGCTCCAGCAAGCGGGGAGAACGCCCATGACACTTGAACGCCCTACTCAACAACTGACCAGAGAGGAAGCGCTCCGGCTCCACCAAGGCGGAGATCGAAGCCCTGAGGTGCTGAAAACCCTAAATCAGGCAGCCTGGGAGGCCTTTCACGCCCCCTGGGAGCCTCCCTTGGAGACCCAAGCCATGCCTGACGAGAGCCCAGAAGTGCCACAGCCGGAAAGTGGCCTGAGTCCCTTGACCCAGGACATGCTCGGTGCCTGGATTGCCGAAGAAGGCTACACCGCCTTTAGTCATCCCGGGCGTGGCTTTCTCATCAACTACAAATTCGGTCTCAGATCCGATCGCTGTGTCCAGTTCCGGCTCTATGTCAGCGGGAAAGATGCGGACATCCTAGTGCTCAACTGGAGCTGCGACAAGCGGGTGCCACCCGACCAGTTCGTTCGCGCCCTCCGGCTCTGCAACTGGTGGAACAACGAATACCGTTGGCCCCGGGCCATGGTGGAACAGGACTACCGCTATACCGATGCCGACGAGGATCCGCCTCCGTCCAAGGAGGAAGTGGAAGCACGGGAGGCCACCCATGCCACCCACCTGGTCCTCGACTACCAAGTCTGTCTTCCGAAGGGCATTCACCAACAAACGCTGAATGCCATGATCAACTCGGCCATCGAGACGTCATGGACCTTCTGGCGACGAGCGCATGAGGATTGGGGGCTCTGATGACACCTAGCCAGATTTCTGATTCACACGGAGGCCTCCAATGACCCAACCAAGGCGCACTGGTTCCCTGGAGCTACTGAGCGGCCCTTGGACGGCCGTCTGGCAACAGGGACCCAATCATGGCAAGGAATCACTGGATTTAGTCTTCCAGGACACGCAGGTCATTGGCTTTGGTTCCGATCGGGATGGAGACTTCCAGTACGCCGGCACCTTCTCACCTGCTGGGAATGTAACCCTGGGCAAGGTCTACACACGTCCCTTAGGGCCCGTGCCGACCCGAATGACCTATCTCGGGCAGTGGAATGGCCGGCGTATTCTCGGACGCTGGCTAGATGATTGGGATGCCACCAATGCCGGGCCGTTCAGGATGTGGCCAGGCCTCGGCCCAGACCCAGGAGAGACGCTGGAAACCGAAGCCGAACCCGGCCTTGAAGCAGAGCTGGTTGCAGTGCAAACCCCGAACCCTCCGACTCGAAGGAATTCGCATGACTGAACGGCCTACAGCCCCGACCTCAAGAACCAGACCCGGGCCACGCCTATCGGAAGCCTTCGAATTCGCTCGTCGGATTCACGATTGTCAGCTACGCAAAGGAACCACCATTCCCTACATTACCCATCCTCTGGCTGTCTGCGCCCAAGCCCTAACCTTTGGTGCCACTGAAGACGAAGCCATCGCAGCCCTCCTCCACGATACGGCGGAGGACGGCGGTGGCGAGGCTGTCCTCGATGATATTCGGAAGACCTTCGGCCCCGATGTGGAGGCTATTGTTCGCGCGTGCAGCGACAGCCTCACCGATGATCCAGACCAAAAAGCACCCTGGCATGAACGCAAGCTGCACCATCTTGAAGGCCTGGCCTCATCCGACAGGCCTGTTCGCCTCGTGGCAGCCAGTGACAAGCTGCACAACCTTCATTCGATCCTTACGGACTTACGCGCTGAAGGGCCGAACCTCTGGAATCGATTCAAGGTGGGTCCCAAGGACCAGCTCTGGTACTACACCTCTTGCCTCGCATTGCTGGGGGACGATTCCACAGAGCCATGGTCTAGCCCACTGCGCGAAGCTGTCGAGGCTCTTCGGGCCCAGCTAGAGCCGTAACTACTCAGGTGCGACCAATGATGGGCCACCAACATGGGGGATTTCACCGTGCATCCTGCTGTAGTCCTTCACATTCCCCATAGTTCCAGCCTGATTCCTGCCGACGACCGCTCAGGCCTGGTCCTCAGTGAAGGCGACCTTCACCAGGAGCTCCTGGCCATGACCGACTGGTTCACGGACGAACTCTTCGACCTTCCCGGAGCCACGCGAATTGTCTTCCCCGTCAGCCGTCTGGTGGTTGATCCAGAACGATTCCTGGATGACTCTCTGGAGACCATGTCTGGGCGAGGCATGGGTGTGATCTATACCCGAACCTCCGGAGGAAACATCCTTCGCGCACGACCATCCACTAAACTTCGGATGGCATTCATCAACCGCTACTACGATCCCCACCACAATGCTCTGGCACTTGCGGTCGATCGCGTCCTGGACGTCCATTCAACCTGCCTATTAATCGACTGCCACAGCTTTCCAGCTCGACCACTCCCCTATGAATTCGACCAAAGCCTGGAGCGGGCAGACATCTGTCTCGGGACAGATGGCTTTCACACACCACCAAGGCTGATCACTGCCGCAGTTGATGCCTTCCAGCAGTTGGGGTTCACAGTCTCGATCAACCGACCATTCTCCGGCACGCTCCTGCCCCTGAAACACTACCAACAAGAGTCCAGGGTCTTCTCTCTCATGGTCGAGGTAAATCGAGGCCTCTACCTCAATGAGGCTACTGGTGAGCGCAACGAGAACTATTCAGCCCTTCAAAGCAAGATTCAGTCAGCCATGACAGCCATAGCGACTGCATGCTCAACCAGCCACTAGAGCCGGAGACCCATCCCAACGGAGCGCGTCATGCCCTATGTCGAAATGTTCACACGCCCGAGACTGGAGACAGGGGGTGCCTTCGGATGCCAGTGGGCCACCTGGGACCTCCTTTGTGAGCTCGGTGAGCAATACGGGTGGAAACCCGCCGGCACGATCATTGAACCCAGCCAGGCATCAGACTGGTCAAAACACGGTGGCTTTGATGCCAGCTATAAGGTGGAGGATTTCCCCCTCATCAAACGGATCAGGCAAGAAGATTCCGCCGCCTGGGCCGAGGCCCTCGATCGAGCAGCCATAGACCTCGGTGAAGGTATTCTTCCCCTTAAAGGTCCTGGCACTCGGGCTCTCAGTGACCGCTATCCCATGGAGGCCTTCTGCCACTTGATGTTTGGAGTCCGTGCAGGATTCCTGAGACGGTTTGCGAATTTCCTTCGCAAGGGGGCCTTTATCTTCATGTGGGAAGACGGTGCGGATCGAATTCCCAGGAACGATGACCAGACTGAGGTAGACGACATGTTCGACTTCGCCCGGTCAGCCCACCTGGTCGGCGACTACAAGCATGCTGCCGAGATGTATGGCGAATTGGTGAAGGCCATCCCTGGGGATGCCGGACTCTGGCATAACCTCGGGCTGGTCCGCAGAGAGCTGGGGGAATTCGAAGGCGCCATAGGGGCCCACCTTGAGGCAACTCGCCTGGCCCCTGCTGGCTGGGACGTCTGGCAGGCCTATGCCAATACCTTGCGTGAGGCTGGTCGTGGTAGCGAAGCTGTGAAGGCAGCCAGAAAAGCCCTCGAACTTGCGCCAACGGCAGCGTCCTGCTGGTCAAGCCTAGGCAGCGCACTCAAGGAGGTACATGACATCCAGGGCTCTCTCGCTGCCCACCAGAGGGCCCTGGATCTGGAACCCGGCGATCCGAAATGGACCTGCAATATGGCCGTCACCCTCAGTGCCGCGGGCCGAAACCAGGAGGCCATCCGCTTGCTCCGGCCGGCTGCAGATGCCTTCAATGACTTCAGCGTGCTTCAGGAGAATCTTGCGGATTATCTGATTGAGGCCGGCCAACATCAGGAGGCGATTCATTACCTCGATCGGTGGTTGGCACAGCAGCCCAAGAATCTCAGAGCTCTTAGGCGTCGAGTCTTCTGCTTCCTAGAGCTCAAGGATCCGAAGAGAACGCTGGGCGCTGTCAAAGCCCACCTCCAGGCCGAACCCGATTTCCTGACAGGCTGGAAGCTCCTTCTGGAGCTTTCTGATTCGATAGAAGAACAGGCCGAGGCAAAGCGGCAAATCCTGGCTCTTTCCTAATCTCTGTCATCCGAAGCTGGCAACGACTACACGACCATTCCGGCGCAGTAGGATTGACTCTTAGTCATCTCGATCAACTCATCAGTCCTGAGCGCTGGAGTATGGTTCGGCAGACCTCTGCTACGTTTTTCTCACCCCGGTAGGCCCCCCCCAGGATCAGATGTTCGCGACCCTTGGCCCCGATCCAACTGATTCCATAGCCACCGTATGGGGCAACCATTCCAAATCTGGGATCTTTGACCCCATGCTGCTCGAGCCACTTTAGGAGGAGTTCCTTTTCGACCTGGGTGAGGGAGCCGTAACCCCGAGATGAATCAACTTCCCAAGGGGCCCGCCACCCTTCAACTTGCGTGATTCTTCGGACATCCTCCTCGAGTTGGCGAGCTTCTCTTTCGGCCTTCTGTTTCGCCTCCTCACGTTCACATTCTTCGGCTGCCTGGATGGCCCGATGCTTCCGTATCCATCGCTCGATCGGGGGCTCGACGGGGTCCCCGGTGGCCAGGGGGTCAATTGCCTGTCCATACGAGATTGGAAATTCGGCTTTGATGGTCTTGACTAAATCGGCAGCGATATCTTGGAAACCATTTCTCTTGCCGTTCAGAGTCGGACTGAGGGTGTCGGACGGTCGCACAAATGCTCGTCCTGATCTGAATAGACGCTTGCGGGGGAGAAAGGGAAAGACCGAATCAAATGCCTCAACACCCGTGAGGATCGCCAACGTGTGGCTTGATCGGGAGCGGACATCTATGTCCGCAGTTGAGTCGATTGCGATCGTCAAGATAGGCCTTATGACCGCTTCGTTTGGCTCTGGCTTGATCCCTTCAATCGCAGCCAGTGCTGCTTCTTGGACTTCCCAGCTTCCGTGACATAGAAGATTAATGGCCGTTGGCAACCCCTCCTTGAGGGGAGCCTGCGAATCACCGATGTATTCCAAGGCTTCGATGGCTGCTTCTTTTCTGTGAGTAGATTCAACGCCCGCGAATAGGGCCCGGCTTGCTCTGTGGTTTCCATCACGCGCCAGAGCCACCAGTTCATACACCGCATTGGACCAGTCTGCTTCGTTGTCCTCGGACTCGAACGCTTCCACCGAAAGCCGTTGGATTTGCTCCTTGCTCGGGCCCCAAACCTCGTCGGCCAATTCCTCGACAGCCGCAGTATCCATGAGGCCTTCATCAAATAGGTAGGCCCACCGCGCAAATTCCGAATACTCCTCTATGTAACCCTTCCAAAACTCGATGATCACTCGACCTGCCCCTTCCAGGACCTCAACCCCCTCAGGGAACCAACCGATGGCAATATCGGTGAATCCATAGATGAGGGCCGAATCGCGGGTCGATGTGACGACATGACAATTGAACTCAGGAACGTAGGTCACATAATAAGCGTCCGGCCATGAGAGACCCGGTCCGCTGTCGGCCCAATTGATGTTGAAAAGCAGCCTTGGAAATGTGTTCACCTTTCGATGGAGGCTACTCTGACCATCCCCCATGGTCTTGACGCCTCTATCCTCTGTCACACGATCCCGGACCGGAGGAGTGCCTTTGATTGGAGCCAGCAACAGCCTGGCGATGGCCGCAGGTAGTGCCAACCTCTGGTCAGCATATGGATCGCTGGATTTCCTGATCCGAACAACACCTTCTGGCAACTCTTCGGACTCATCCCAGGGATCAATGCCTTCAATCTGAGCTGGCCGTTGGAAGCCAAGCCAGTCGAAGAGAATGGCCCACTCTGCCGGGAAGTAGGGGGGCGGAGGTTCTCCCTCTCCAAACTCTGGTATACAAACACCGTGGCGAACTCGCTGAGGTTCTCTGGATGCCATCTTGCCTACCATTTTGAGTTCCCAATTCCCTTCTTGGAAGTTAGCTCATGGATCTGGGCAATGCGAGTGAGCTGCTCCCAGGTGAAGCTGGATGCCTCCCGACCAAAGTGACCATAGGCCGCCGTCGGTAGATAGCGTGGGAACCGAAGTTCCAGGGCATCGAGTATGGCAGCGGGGCGAAGATCAAAAACCTGCCGGACTACGTCTACGGCGAAATCTTCAGGTATTGTGCCAGTGCCATGGAAATCCACGAGGAGACTAACCGGTTCGGCGACCCCGATTGCGTAGGCCACCTGAACAGTACACCTCTGGGCACAACCAGCGGCGACTAGGTGCTTGGCTACCCATCGAGCCGCATAGGCCGCGGAACGATCCACTTTGGAAGGGTCCTTCCCACTGAAGGCACCGCCACCGTGAGGGCAGGACCCCCCATACGTGTCGACGATGATCTTCCTTCCGGTAAGGCCTGTGTCCCCTTCAGGGCCCCCGATTTCGAAGCGCCCAGTAGGGTTGATGTGGATCTGGGCCTCTGCCACTGCCTCAGCGCCAAGGACCGGAGCCAGAATCTCCTCCCGCACCGCTTCATGGAGATGCGCCTCGCTGACATCGGGATCATGCTGAGTGGAAAGCACCACCGCGTGAACACCAATTGGTACTCCATCCCGGTATTTCAAGGTTACCTGGCTCTTGGCATCAGGCCGAAGGAAGGGAACTCGACCGGACTTCCGAACTTCCGCCTGCCGAGCCACCAAACGATGGGCAAGCATGATGGCCAAGGGCATGCGCTCAGGCGTTTCATTGCAGGCATAGCCAAACATGAGGCCCTGATCTCCCGCACCGATGACCCCGCCTCCACGTTCCACCCCTTGGTAGATGTGGTCGCTCTGTCCGTTCAAGACCAGGTTCAGGTCGTGCCGATCCGGATCGAAGCCAGATTCGGCGGTGTAGCCGATCTCGGAAATTACCTTCCTGGCGATGCCGGGAAGAACAGCTTTCAATTCGTGGAGCAGGTCCGGGATCGCAGCCCGAAACTCCCCGGCGATGGTCAGAGAGTTCTTCGCGATAAGGGTTTCGCAGGCCACCTTGGCATGGGTATCCCTCGCCAATAGCCAGTCCAGCACAGCATCCGAGATCTGATCCGCCACCTTGTCCGGGTGCCCCTCGGATACGGATTCAGACGTGAAGAGGTACTCGCGCGTCATGACTTCTCCTTTTCAGGTTGTGTCCTGCGCATGGGATCTTGCGATCCAGGGCACCGTGGCAGCTTGCTCGGTTGCCGGACCCCACAGTGGGGCCGCTCATCATGCAAGGTAAGTGTACTGGGGTTGCAATTCGATAGTCAAATATCATCCATTCGTTGATTTATATTATTTTATTGATCGACCATATACACAGACTACTCACCCCACGGGTCCTTCCGGACGCTGGGCGTCAGCGTCCGCGGATCTACCCACTGGAACGGATCCCGAATGATTTCAAAGGCCCCAGCCCGCTTCCATTTTGCGATTGGAATCTCCCAGACACCGGAAAGTGAGGGGTGGCTCGGAATCCAATACCAATGTGCATTCTTACCCTTACTGTTATCGGTGCGCAGAAGGGTGATGGGGGTTTCGTTCCAGTTCTCACGAATGCCTGGATTCTCGCGCTTCCGCATCAAACCAACGATCCGCGCCGGGATCCTTGTGCCAGCATAGATCTCCACACCGTTTGACTGGGCTACCGGATGAGTGCTGATGTCCACGAAGACATCGGGGGCGATCGAAGCCAGGATTCTTCGATAGGTGCTCTCCTTTCCCATGTTCCGTGATGGTTTTGGTTGCCCTGATGGCTTGGCGACCTTCTGTTTCTTGGCCTTCTCAACCGACACATTCGGAAGGAGATTGGCCAGTTGTGTGGGCGTGGCAACTAGGCATCGAGACCAGGTGGCGCCCTGTGGTGACGCTCCTTGGGATTCCTCTTTGGAGGCCAGCCTTGCCTCCCAACGACTACCGGCCTCCTCATGACGCTTGTGCCTGACGCGAAGTCGAGACCCCCAGTTCCCCTTCGCGTTAGGGGCCTCGGCAACCGAGACCACCTTCCCCCCTAAGGCATCGGCAACATCATTCGCTCGGATCCGGAGGAAAAGATGGCCCTCCAGCCAGATCAGCCAAAGGTCTTCAGGATCGATGGTCATGGGTAGCCCTGTCTTCAATTCATTGGAATTTGATGATATCAAGGTGGATTTAGACAGAATTTGACGCATACGTCATGCGATCATTCATGGAAGAACCACATCTCCACTCGGTCTGAAGCTATTGATAACAGTAATTTACAAGCCTTTCGACTGGGAGCATCATCATCCCAAAAGGGCAGTCATGACCACCTTCGACACCACAGGCGTGGAGCGCGACCCCGCCAAGGCCCAAGCCTTGGAGCGGATCGGCTTCCGCTCGGGCGAGAAGGGGACCCACACCAGCCGGACCATGATGCTGGCCGAGCTGGAAACCCTTCTGGGTGCGCTTTCGCCTTCCGCGTCGCGGGAGGAACTGAAATCCGCTGTCGTTGACGAAAACGTTCTCGGGAAACGATCGATCTCGAACCGAAAGCTAAGTTTTCAGCGCATGTCTGAACTGTATGGCCTCGACCCCAACCTGCCCCTGTTTCGGATCCTGCGGTACCTATGGGAGCAGGACCCTCAGGCACGCCCCTTGTTGGCCCTTCAATGCGCCCTGGCCCGTGACCCCTTGCTTCGAGCAACCGCTTCAGCCGTCCTGGATGCCAGGGTTGGTGCCTCGATAGGGACTTCGGATCTCGACGCGGCCCTTCAGGCCTCTCTGTCAGTCCGGCTGAATCCATCCATTCTGAACAAGGTCGCCAGGAACGCTTCCTCTTCCTGGACCCAAGGGGGATACACCGAAGGGCGGGCGAAGAAGGTTCGAACCACGCCTGTCGTGAGCCCCGCCAACGTGGCCTATGCGGCCGTACTCGGGACCTTCCAAGGGGCCAGGGGAGAGCAGCTCCTGGACACCCCCTGGTTCACGATGTTCGGGAAATCACGCCCTGAGCTATTCGCCATGGCCCACACCGCGGCCATGCGAGGCTGGTTGGCCTACCGGAACCTGGGGTCCGTGATTGACATCCAGGCTGCCCCACTCCTGACCCCTGAAGAACGGGAGCTCTGCCCATGAGCGTCGTTGACACCCTAATCCAGAAATTCGAACACCATGTCCGGTTGCCCTGGGGGCAAGGTCGCAGTTCATCCGAACGGGTTTGGTTCCTGGTCTATGACAAGACCAAGGAAAGGGCCATTCTTCCCCGTCTGGGTGAGTTCGAACTGCGCACGAAGCAAGGTGGCCATGGGTGGCACCTGATCGATCTCACCAACGCCTTTCCCGAATGGATGGCAGCCCAGGACTACGCAGAAGCCTACTTCCAAACCCCCCAGAAACTGAGCCCCGCGATGCTGCGCCAGTTCCGGGATGACACCCTCCGAAGGTTAGGCGAAGAGATTAGCCTGGTCCCGGACCCTGCGAATGCTGTCATCGCCCTCAAGGGAGTTGCCACCTTGTTCGGTTTAATCAAGGTTTCCGACTTGGTCCACCCACTTGCCGAATCCGTCCCCGGACGGCTGTTGGTGTTCTTCCCGGGTGTCTACGAGAACCACAATTATCGGCTGCTGGATGCCCGGGACGGATGGAATTACCTGGCCATACCCATCACCGACAGCGAGGGAGGGTTTGAATCATGAAGAACCGTGAACTGTTCACCAAGGATCCCCTGAAGCAGGAATTGCTGAATGATGGCGTGGCCAAGGTGCTAGACGGCCAGACACCTGAAGACCTCTATGTGCTTCGCCAAGAACTAGAGACGTTCGTCTGTGAAGGTGAGTACGCCAAGGGCCTGGAGCACATTCTCCGCACCTTCCTTTCGAATTTAGACAAACCCAAGCAACCTTCGGTCTGGATCAGCGGCTTTTTCGGCTCAGGCAAATCCCATCTGGTGAAGATGGCACGGGCCCTCTGGCTGGATACCAAGTTCGCAGATAATGCCACTGCCCGTGGGTTGGTCCATCTGAATGACGACATCAAGGCCCTGTTGCTCGAATTGACCAATCGTTCGAAGGGCTATGGAGGTCTGCATGCCGCCTCTGGAACCCTTGGTGCCGGGGCCGGCGACAGTGTCCGCCTGACCCTTCTAGAGATCATCTTCCGGTCCAAGGGCCTACCACCCGATTACCCCCAGGCTCGCTTCGTGATGTGGCTCAAAGAGTCAGGCGTGTTTGATCAGGTCAAGGGATCCGTGGAGTCCGCTGGCAAGGATTGGCGTCGGGAACTGAACTCCATGCATGTGTCGCCTGTGCTGGCCAAGGCCATCTTGGACCACGTCAAGGGCTTCCCGGCAAGTGATCCGGCATCCGTGGGGGATCGCCTGAACACCCAGTTCCCGGTGGTTGAAGAGATCTCTGATGACAACATGCACGACGCCATCACTCAGGCTCTGGCGGTAAATGGAAAGTTCCCCCTCACCCTGGTGGCTATGGATGAAGTCCAGCAGTGGATCGGTGACCTGAAGGATCGAACCAACCGCGTCCAGGAAGTGACTGAATCCTGCAGCGCCCGTTTCAAGGGGCAGTTGCTGTTCATCGCCACTGGGCAGGCAGCCCTGCGTGACACCCCCATGCTGCAGAAGCTTCAGGACCGCTTCAGCATACAGATTGCATTGTCTGACACAGATGTTGACGCGGTGATCCGCTCCGTGGTCTTGGCCAAGCGACCCGACCAAATCCCTCCCCTCCAGGCCCTGCTGACATCCTGTGATGGGGAGATCTCGCGCCACCTCAACAAGACCAAGATCCTGCACACCCTTATGGATCAGGCTGACTTGGTTTCGGACTATCCGCTGCTGCCCGTTCGAAGGCGATTCTGGGAAGAGGTTCTGAAGTCCATCGACCAGACCTCGGCCACATCCCAGCTTCGAAGCCAGCTCAGGGTCGTGCTGCAGGCCGTCAAGGACTCGGCTGAATCGCCCCTGGGCACTGTCGTTCCGGCTGACGCCCTCTTTGACCAGCTCAGCGACAACATGCTGCAGACCCGCACCCTCACCCGAAGGCTGCATGAATCCATCCAGACCCTGCGACAAAAGGGCCCTGAAGGCATTCTGAAAGCCAGGCTATGCGCCTTGGTCTTCATGATTGGCAAATTGCGGAGAGACGCGGGCCTGGACAAGGGCATCCGCGCCAACGAGGAAACCCTGGCTGACCTGTTGGTCGAAGACCTCAAAGCCGGAAGCACCGTCCTGCGCAAGCAGATCCCAGCGCTGCTCGAAGCCTTGGTGACGGATGGCGTCCTGATGCGGTTAGATCAGGAGTACCGTGCCCAGACGCCTGAAGGGGCTGCCTGGGACGCGGAGTATCAGAGGCAGCGCAATAGGCTGGCCAACGATGCGGCGGCCCTTGCCTCCGAACGGGACTCACGTCTGACGGACGCATTCAAGGGCGTCATCAAGTTCAGCCTTCTTCATGGCATGTCAAAGGTGAAGCGAAACGTTACCCTTCACACCCTTCAGACCCTCCCGCCATCCGATGGCAGTTCTCTCACCGTGTGGGTTCGGGATGGCTGGATGGAAAAGGAGTCCGTTTTCGAGAAGGATGCCATGGCTGCCGGAGCGGAATCCCCAGTCGTGTTCGTCTATCTGCCCAACCGCGGAGGTGAGGACCTGACTCAGGCCCTCATCAATGCCAAGGCCGCTCAGGCCACCTTGGACGCCCGGGGCGAACAAGCCACCACGGAGGGCCAGGAAGCAGAGAGCTCCATGAAGGCCCGCCTGATGATGGCGGTAGGCCATGTCGAACTGAAGCTGGTGGACATTCTGGACAATGCCAGGGTGCTTCAAGGCGGGGGGCAGGAACTCAAGGATGGCACCCTCTCTGCCCGCATCCAGAAGGCCCTGGAGAACGGGATGACCCGCCTCTTCAAGGACTTCACCAAGGGTGACGACCCCAAGTGGTCCGAGGTGATCAAGAAGGCCAAGGAGGGTGGTGCCGACGCCTTGGGAAGTCTCGGATATAAGGGCGATGCTGACAAACACCCGGTCTGCGTAGAGATCCTGAAGTCTGTGGGTGCAGGCAAGAAAGGCAAAGAGCTCCGTGAAAAGTTCGAAGGTGGCCCATACGGGTGGCCTGGGGATACCGTCGACGGTGCCCTCTATGTTTTGCTGGCCAGCGGCCACCTTCGTGCGTCCCTGAATGGAAAGGCCCTCAAAGCGAACGAACTGGAGCGTTCCAAGATCGGCATTGTCGATTTCCACTTGGAACAGACCGTTGTCACGATTACTCAGAAATTGGCAGTACGAACGCTGGCGCAGTCGCTTGATGTGTCCTGCATATCCGGAGCAGAGATCAATGCCCTGCCAGCCCTGATGGCTAAATTGCACGAGATCGCCGCGGCAGCCGCAGGAGATCCCCCGGCGCCATCTCTGGAGGGGCTTCCGCTCCTAAACACCCTGGGAAGTGTTTCTGGCAACGATCTGATCGTAGCTATTTCCGACAATAAACCAGCCATTGAGGCCCAGGTGAAGACTTGGCTGGACCGCAGTAACAAATTGAAGAAGCGGCTACCAGGTTGGGTGACTCTCCAGGCCCTTCTGAAGGAGCTCAGTGAGATCGATGGGGATGATCTGAAGGGCCGTGCCCAAGCCGTGGCCGACCAGCGGTCCTTGCTGGCCGATCCTGATCCCGTGGCGCCGTTGATTAAGGAGGCCGGCGACAGGCTGAGGGATCACCTCCAGAAACTAAGCGATACCTTAGCCAAGACAGTACAAACCCACCAGGAATCCCTGTCAAAGGATGAGTCTTGGACCAAGATGGAAGCATCACAACAGGTGACCATCAAGCAGGAGACGCAGTTGGTGAGCCTCCCAGAGCTGAAGGTGGGCTCTGTGGATGAGATCCTGGCCACCATCCAGGCCAATCCATTGAGCACATTGGCGACCCTGAATGAGGCCCTTCCCCAGCGATTCGCTTCTGCCCGACAAAAGGCGGCTCAGTTTCTGATGCCGGCCGCCACCAAGGCCGACCTGCCCCATCGCACCCTCAAGAATGAAGCCGATGTAGAAGCCTGGTTGGCTGAGGTTCGGTCTGACCTGCTGACGCAGGTAAAGAAGAACCCAGTGATCGTGTGAGCATCCGATGCCGAGCCTGAATACGGATCTGCGCAAGGCCTTAGAAAAGACGGTCATTCAGGCCAGAGAGCTGGCTGAGACAGCCGTTCACGCCGCCGTGCAGTTGGCCGGGGTTGGCCAACCAAAAGCCCCAAGCCATCTGGATGAGTCCGGCCACAAGCTGCGGCGCAGGCTCAGAGCTCACGCCCGCGAACTTGGGGATGACCTGTACCGAGATGATCGGCAGGACACCGTCAAGCTGGTCCAGGAAGGGGCTTATCAACATTGGCACCGCATGCTCTTTGCCCGATTCCTAGCCGAGAACAACCTGCTCATGCACCCAGACCTGGGCGTGGCTGTGACCTTGGCGGAATGCGAGGAATTGGCCCAGGAAGAAGGCTGTGACGCCTGGGAACTGGCCGGGCGCTACGCCTCACGAATGCTTCCGCAAATCTTCCGGCCTGACGATCCGGTTCTTCAAATTGAGCTCGCCCCGGAGCATCAGCAGGCGTTGGAGAAGCTGCTCACGGGCCTTCCCACAGAGGTCTTCCTGGCGGATGACAGTCTTGGATGGGTATACCAGTTCTGGCAATCCACACGAAAGGATGAGGTCAACAAGTCTGAAGTGAAGATCGGGGCCGAGGAACTGCCGGCAGTGACCCAGCTCTTCACCGAAGACTACATGGTGGACTTTTTATTCCACAACAGCCTCGGCGCCTGGTGGGTCACCCGACACCCTGGCCAACCCTGTCCTGTGGAACTCACTTACCTACGTACCCTGGAGGATGGCACGCCAGCCGCCGGTCGATTCGAAGGGTGGCCGAAGCACTTGAAGGACTTCAGACTGCTGGACCCCTGCTGTGGCTCGGGCCATTTCCTAGTTGCAGCCTTCCGCCTGCTGGTGGCGCTCCGCATGGCTGACGAGCATCTCAGTGCCGCAGAGGCCGTGGACGCAGTGCTTGCCGAAAACATCTTTGGTTTGGAACTGGACGCTCGCTGTGTGGAAATCGCGGTATTCGCCCTGGCATTGGCTGCCTGGACTACACCTGATGAAACGGGTAGGCCGCTGGGCCTTCGCCCCAACATGCCTTCCCCTGTCATTGCCTGCTGCGGCTTGAAAGTTTCCGCCAAGGCCGAGGATTGGGCTGCCTTGGTTCCCGAGGCCCACCCGGACAATAGTCGCCTCAAAGAAGGACTGAAGGACCTTCACAGCACCTTTCAGCAAGCCCCACTCCTGGGGAGCCTTCTTGATCCTGGCCGCCAAGCAGGCAACCTGTATGCAGCCGACTACGAGCAGCTTCAGGACCTCTTAGCCCAGGCACTGAAGGCCGAAAGCCCCGAGGCCTCCGAGCAGGCTCTCACGGCAAAGGGGATGATGGAAGCTGCCCGGCTGCTGGGCTCGCGGTACCACTTGGTGATCACAAACGTTCCATATCTGGTGCGGGGCAAGCAGGAGGATGCACTCAAGGAATATTGCGCTACACATTATCCCGACGCCAAGAATGACCTCGCTAATGTCTTCCTAGAGCGCTGCCTAGAACTATCGAGAGGCAAGGGTCAGGGTGTGGTTCAGATTGTTATGCCTCAGAATTGGCTGTTCCTTGTCAGTTACAAAAAGCAGCGCGAGTCATTGCTGAAGCGGGTGCAATGGAATCTCTTGGCTCGACTCGGGCCTGGAGCATTCGAGACCATTAGTGGTGAGGTAGTTCAAGCCATCCTGCTTACTCAAACTCACGAGCTGGCATCACCAGATGTCCTAATTCAGTGCTTGGATGCCAGCGCACCAAGGATGGCGAAGGGGAAGGCTGAGCTGCTGCGTGGCAAGGCTCAGCTTATTGGTCTATTCCAGAAGGCCCAGTTACAGAATACCGATGCCACAATTTCCTTCTGTCAGATAAATGAATCCAAACTTTTCTCTGCAGTTGTTGGTTGTTATCAAGGCACATCCACAGGCGATAATTCACGATTCGTGCAAGCTTTCTGGGAAATGGGACCCGGGAACACACACTCATGGTTCCAAGGGCCGAGTGATGAAACAGTTCTATACGCTGGAAGAGAAAATGTAGTGCGATGGTCTGAGGTCGAAACGTTCAATGGTGCCGCCATTCGTGGAGACTCAGCTTGGAAAAAGAAAGGGATTGCCATTGGCCAGATGAGTGGGCTCCCCGCCACTTTGTATTGTGGTCAACTTTTTTCTAATTCGACTCCAGTCGTAATTCCTCATGACCCATCGGATTTGCCGCCCGTGTGGTTGTTCTGCTCGTCTCAAGAATTCGCTGATTGTTTGCGTGTGATAAATCAAAAAATGAGTGTTGACAATGGATATGTTGGAAAAATCGAATTCGACATCACTCGTTGGCGCATCATCGCCGACGAACAATACCCCCTCGGTCTCCCGAAGCCCTTCTCCAATGATCCCACCCAGTGGCTATTCCATGGGCACCCTCAGCCTGCCAACAATCCGCTTCAAGTTGCTATTGGCCGTTTGGCGGGCTACCGCTGGCCGGCTGAGACTGATAGGGAGATGGAAGTATCAGAAGAAGCGCGAACATGGATAACTCAATGTGCAAAACTGGAACCCTACGTCGACGAAGATGGGATCGTGCCCATTCCTTCCATGAGAGGCGAGCAGCCTGCGCCGGATCGGTTACGACAAACTCTCGCCAAAGCTATTGGCATTGAGTGGTCCCCTACCAAGGAACAGAAGCTACTACAAGCCGTAGGGTACGGTGGGAAATCCCTTGAAGTATGGTTACGGGATGGGTTCTTTGATCAGCACTGCAATCTCTTCCACCAGCGCCCCTTCATCTGGCAGGTGTGGGATGGGCTGCGAGATGGCTTCAGTGTCCTAGTGAACTACCACAAGCTGGACCGCAAGGGCCTGGAGTCCCTGACTTACAGTTACCTGGGTGATTGGATCACACGCCAGAAGGAGGCGGCCACACGTCAGGAGAGCGGTGCTCAGGGCAAGCTGGAAAAGGCCCTGGAACTCCAGAAGAAGCTGGTAGCCATCCTTGAAGGCGAGGCCCCCTATGACATCTTCGTGCGGTGGAAGCCCCTGGCAGAGCAGCCCATCGGCTGGGAGCCCGACCTGAACGACGGCGTCCGACTGAACATCCGCCCATTCGTGACCGCCGGCGTCTTGCGCAAGGATCCCAAGATCAACTGGAACAAGGACCGCGGCAAGGATGTCGAATCCGCTCCCTGGTTCAAAACCTTCAAGGGCGAACGTATCAACGATCACCACCTGAGCCTGGAAGAAAAACTGAAGGCGAGGGCAGCCGTGGGAAAGGGCCGGTGATCCCATGGCCACGCTGACCTCTGAACAACGCAAGAGCCTGGAACGCACCGTCATCCAGGCTCGGGACCGGGCCGAGGAGGCGGTGGCTGCGGCGATCCAGGCCCTGGGCGTGGGGGCCACTAAGGCTCCCGCCCACCTCACGGACGAGGGCCAGAGGTTGCGTCGCCACCTTCGCGCCCATGGCCGTCAACTTGGGGACAGCCTGCACACCGATGGCCGCCAACCCACCGCTAACCTGGTGCGGGAAGGGGCCTATGAGCAGTGGCACCGCATGCTTTTCGCCCGCTTCCTGGCAGAGAACGGCCAGTTGATCCATCCCGAACATGGCATTGGCGTCACCCTGGCCGAATGCGAGGAACTGGCGCAGGAAGAGGACTGTAACGCCTGGGAGCTAGCGGGACGTTTTGCCTCGCGGATGCTACCGCAGATCTTCCGACCTGAGGATCCCGTGCTTCAGCTCCGGCTGGCCCCCGAGCATCAGCAGGCCCTGGAGGCGATGCTGGCGAGCCTGCCCAGCGACGTCTTCCTGGCCGAGGACAGCCTTGGCTGGGTCTACCAGTTCTGGCAGGCCAGGGCCAAGGATGCGGTCAACGCATCCGAGGTGAAGATCGGCGCCGAGGAGCTTTCGGCAGTTACCCAGCTCTTCACCGAGGACTACATGGTCCTCTTCCTGCTGCACAACAGCCTGGGGGCCTGGTGGGCCGGCAAGACCCTGAAGAAGGATGGCCAGGAGCGCAACGAGGACGCCTGGCGGGATGCCTGCAGGGTGCAGGACCTCCGCTTCGACTACCTTCGCTTTCTGCCCGATGGCACACCCGCCGCCGGTTCCCATGAGGGCTGGCCTAAGGCAGCCAAGGACCTGACCCTGCTGGACCCCTGCATGGGCAGCGGACACTTCCTGGTGTTTGCCATGCCGATCCTAGCGGCCTTCCGTATGGAAGAGGAGGGCCTCAGCGAAGCCCAGGCCATCGAAGCCGTGTTGCGGGACAACCTGCATGGCCTGGAGCTGGATCCCCGCTGCACCCAGCTCGCTGCTTTTAACCTGGCTCTGGCTGCTTGGAAACGCGGTGGCTACCGTACCCTCCCGGCCCTGAGCCTGGCCTGCTGTGGCGTGGCCCCCCAGGGCCGACGGGCGGATTGGGTGGCTCTGGCCGAAGGGGAACCGCGCCTGGAAGGGGCTCTCGATCAGCTCTATACCCTCTTCCAGCAGGCGCCCCTCCTGGGCAGCCTCCTGGATCCCACCACCCTGCCCACGGGCAGCCTCCTGAGTGCGAGTTTGGAGGAAGCCATTGGCATGCTCCACAAGGCCCTGGAGGGTGAAGGAGAAGAGACCCTGGATCGCCGCGAGGCCGCACAAGCTGCTTTGAGCCTCTCCGCCGCTGCCGACCTGCTTGCTCAGCGCTACCACTTGGTAATCACAAACGTGCCCTACCTGAAGCGGGGTAAGCAAGAGCAATCCCTCAAGGACTTCTGCGGGGCGCACTACCCGGAGGCCAAGAACGACTTGGCCAATGTGTTCCTGGAGCGCTGCCTGGAGCTGAGCCACCCCAAGGAGCAGGGTGTGGTGCAGGTCGTCATGCCCCAGAACTGGCTGTTCCAGACTAGTTACAAACAGCAGCGGGAATCCCTGCTCAAGCGGGTGCAGTGGAACCTCGTGGCATGGCTGGGGGCAGGCGCCTTCGAGACAATCAGCGGCGAGGTGGTGCAGGCCATCCTGCTTACCCAGACCCACGCCCTGGCGATGGAGGGCTTCCAGCTCCGCGGAGTGGATGCCAGTGCATCGAAAACCGCCAAGCATAAGGCAGCACTGATGCGCGGGGGTGAAGTGGTGGCGGTGAGTCAGAAGCGGCAATTGGGAAATCCGGATGCGCGCGTCGCGCTTGCTGAGACCGCTGAATCGCCCCTCCTTGAACAACTCGCTCGTTCCTACCAAGGAATCAAGACAGGTGATGACGATAACCATCGAATTCAGTTTTGGGAACTCGCTCAAAAAGACGCCGGATGGCGGTACATGCAGACGACCATCGCTGAATCGAACTTCTTCGGCGGTCTTGATGGCCTTGTTCGGTGGAGACGAAACGGCGCAGAGTTGGCAAGACGGCAAGGAGTTGCTGCTTGGGGGAACCCAGGAATTGCCATTAGCCAGATGGGAGATTTCCCAGTCGCTTTGTACATGGCTGATGCATTTGACTCCAACGTTTCAGCAGTAGTTCCGATGACAAGGGAAAACATCACGGCAATTTGGTGTTTCTGTTCTTCCGCCGATTACATTGAAGCAATTCGCCGGATTGACAAATCGCTAAAGCCAACTAATTCTTCATTAGTTAAAGTCCCTTTCGACCTTGCTCACTGGCAGCAGGTCGCTAATGAGCGTTACCCCAACGGGCTGCCCAAGCCTTTTTCCAACGACCCCACCCAGTGGCTCTTCCACGGCCACCCCCAGCCCGCCACAGACCCGATCCAGGTGGCGCTGGCCCGACTCTTGGGCTACCGCTGGCCGGCGGAGACGGACACAGCCATGGAGCTTTCCGACGATGCCCGCGCCTGGATCGCCCGATGCCCAGATATCGAATTCATGGTGGACGAGGATGGCATTCTGCCCATCCCAGCAATGCGGGGCGAGCAACCCGCCGAGGGACGCCTTCGCCAGATGCTGGCCGGGTCCTTTGGTCCGGGCTGGTCAACCGCCAAGGAGCAGGAACTGCTCCAGGCGGTGGGCTATGGCGGCAAGTCCCTGGAGGCTTGGCTGCGCGATGGCTTCTTCGAGCAGCACTGCAAGCTGTTCCACCAGCGACCTTTCATCTGGCAGATCTGGGACGGCCTTCGGGACGGCTTCAGCGTGCTGGTGAACTACCACAAGCTGGATCGCAAGGGCCTTGAGTCCCTCACCTACAGTTACCTGGGCGACTGGATCACCCGTCAGAAGGAGGCCGCCACCCGCCAGGAGAGCGCTGCCCAAGGCAAGGTGGAAAAGGCCCTGGAACTACAAAGGAAGTTGGTGGCAATCCTGGAAGGCGAGGCCCCCTTCGACATCTTCGTCCGCTGGAAGTCCCTGGCCGAGCAGCCTATCGGCTGGGAACCCGACCTCAACGACGGCGTCCGCCTGAATATCCGCCCCTTCATGACCGCCGGCGTCCTGCGCAAGGATCCCAAAATCGACTGGAAGAAGGACCGCGGCAAGGATGTGGAATCCGCCCCATGGTTCAAGGTCTTCAAGGGCGAACGTATCAACGATTTTCACCTGAGCATTGGTGAGAAACAGAAGGCCCGCGAAAAATCCAAACTACGCTGAGGATTCTGTGGGGAAATGATGCTTGAAGCGGCAAAGAAGAACCCGATCGCCTTCCTGAATGCCTTCCTGAGGAAGTCGGGCATCACTGAACCTATTCGCGAGCAGCAGTTCATAAGCCAGTTCCGGAAGCGTTTTGGAAAGCCCGGAGAGGCCTTCCTCGAATGTGTCTCACGCCGTGGTGATGGTGAGTCTCTTAATATCTACCCCCTGAAAAATGTTTCTATCGATTTCGCGAATGCAGTCCTTTCCCAGTGGGATGCAAAAAAACTGACAGAGGTCGCAAGGTGGATCATCGAAGGAGATCTGTCTCCTACAACCATCCTAGAAGTCGGCTGCGACAATGGATGGCTAGCCTGCCTGCTGGGCCTGCTCTTCCCAGAAGCCAAGGTAGTCGGGATCGATCCCAATCCAGAAGGCATCGCCCTAGCCCGCCAGCGGGTGGTAGCCCTCGGCCTGACCAATGTTGATTTTCAATGCACGAGTTTGGAGACTTCCATTGGAACCTTCCAGACCGGATCGTTTGACCTGATCCTTGCCGTTGCCGTTTTTCATGAAGCCCTTGCATCAGAACTGGTTGGGATCCAAAGGGGTCTTGCTGATTACGACTACCCAATCTTCGGTCTGGCGGATTTTGATAGGGCCCTGCAACCCCTGGTTGGATCCAACGCGGTTATCGAAGGAATAGCACAGTTACTTTCGCCCTCCGGTCAGTTCGTTTCTGTGGATCGGTGGGGCTTTGACAACAAACTGCTGACATGGGTTCGGCTCTGCGGGGCGAATGGACTCCATTTCCGGCCACTGCCGAGTCGAATGATTCATGTAAAGCGTGCTCCCGGAGAAGACCAGGAATCGTTCCCATTGAGTGTCTTTCGAAGCGTTCCTTTGGCTGAAGGGCAGCTCTCCGCAGAAGAGATCCTTGTCTGGATGGGTTCCGAGAAATTTGGGTCCATGCCCATTCCCGAGCCATCCGCCGCAGAGGCCATCTTTGCGTCGCTCTCTTGCCCTAAGGTCGCCCTGCAGTTCAAAGCGACCTATCTCGATGGATCTGGCATTCAACTTATCTACCTCGGGACCAATGGAGCATTAGGTTTCTCTTACACGACGACTTCAACGGGTTTTCGCGATCTTAATCTAATGCCCATTTTCAGACTTCAGGAGGCAATTGAAGTTGCCCTTCCACAGATTGAGGCACTGTTAACGGTGGCGAAAGTCACGGCAAACTGGGATCCGATGATGGCTTCGCTTAGGCGTGTGGGTGCCCCCACTGAACGCATCCTGGCCTGGCTTGAGCAACGGTTCCCTAAGAATGGCGACGAATGAGGGAGTCTGACCCGATGAGGAGAATACCGACCGCCGCGCTCTCAATCACCCTACTCGAAGCATTGCTTTCCTCCCAAAGGAATCGCTAATGGATCCTTTCGTGACTATTGACCAGGAGCAGGACGAGTTTCCGACGAATTCAGAGCTGGTGGATCGACTCTTCGATGCCTTGCCTTCCTATGTTGAGTATCAGCAGCCCTCTGCTTGGGACCTCTGCCAATCCTTGGAAAGGGAATTTGGCGGAAAAGTGTATTGGGTTCTCCGATCCACCATCGAGCGTGTACTGAACGAGGCCAGCCTGACTCGAATGACAAGGTCCTATTTCCAGGCCTTGCTAGACGGTGAAGATCTTGCCAAGGCCATTCAAGGTACCCCACCACCCCGTAAAGGCGTCGAAAGCACCATCGACCACCTTCTTCACCAAGGGAAGGCATACCGCTCCTCAGGCACATTCATGGAGATGGTTGCCTTCATGGGCCGATTTAAAGACTACAGCCCCTTCAACAACATGCTGGTCAAAATCCAGAACCCTTCATGCACCTTCTTTGCATCTGCCAAAGACTGGTGGAGGAAGCACCATCGTCGGTTGATCGATGACGCCAGACCCATGGTGATTCTGGCACCCATGAGCCCAGTGATGCTCGTCTACGACCTGGATCAGACTGATGGCACGGAATTACCTGAGGCCCTAAAGAACTTCTCAAAATTCCAAGGGGAATGGGAATCAAAATGGCTTGATACCCTCGTGGCCAACGCCGAAAAGCGGGACAAGATTCAGATTCAAGTTAAGACTCTTTCTACCTCAAACTCAGGCTTCGCTACATCCCAAGTTCGAGATCCTCAATGGAAAATGAGGATTGCAATTCATTCGGAACTCGACGAGCCGAGCCAATTCGGCGTTCTTTGTCATGAACTCGCACACATCCATCTTGGCCATCTGGGGACGGACAAGGACTATTGGTGGCCCAGTCGACGCAATCTGTGCCATGCCGCCATCGAGGTCGAAGCTGAGTCCGTGGCCTACGTGGTAACAAGTCGCATGGGACTGAAGGGGAACAGCCCAAACTATGTTTCGAGCTACTTGAGGGGTGACGATCTTCCAGAGGGCGTCTCCCTGGACCTGATTGCAAAGGTCTCCGGTCAAATTGAAGACATGATCAAGCATCCCTTGCCACCAAGAAAGCCACGCCCTTCAAAGTCCTAATGGAAGCAGACTGAACCTCGGAGTATCACCTATGTCCCCGAAAGCCCCGATACAGCCTGCAGGCACCTTCCTGGATTGCCTGATCCAGTCCCTGGCAATGGCCTCCGCATTCAACCAAAACACAGAGTCCCGCCCTGCTGTGGTCCTCTGGACCGACAAGGATCGTGAGTGGGAAGGCCTTGTAGCTAGGATCCGCGAACAACTTCCTCACTTCCTTTGCTATGGCCCCTACGACCCCAGCCAAGGGCAGGGGCCGGCCATCTGGCTCAAATGCGTCCTCGCCGGCACCATTCCAGGGGTATCGATGAATGCCCAAGACGTCCCTGTGATCTACCTACCAGGTGTCAGCCGTTCGGAGCTAAGGGCCATCGAGGAAACCGAGAAGGAATTGCAACCTCTCGCCGAGTTGCAATTCCGTGGGACCTACTGGTCTCAGGTCAATCATAGGGACTGGACCCTTCGGGCTTACCTAACCAGTGGCAATGGTGGGCTGCAGCTCCAGGTGGCTGGAGATCAGGCAACTCTGGATGCCTGTCGAAGTTCTCTGGCCGAATTGGCAGATACGGTGGTTGAGAAGCTTCGTGGGCGCACGCTCGAGGCCTCTGACTTCCACAGCCTCCTCACTCAGGACCCAGTCAAGGACCTTCTGGTATGGATGGATGCACCCAGTGCTACGGAGGCCAAATGGGGAGAGGCCCGATTCCAGGCCTTTCACCAGTTATGCCGGGGCCAGTTTCAATTCGATCCAAAAAAGGATGGGCCTCTGGTGGCCGCCGAACGGCTCGCGGACAAACAGGAGGCCTGGTCTGGAGTCTGGGACCGATACTGCGAGTCCCCTAAACGATACGGGAAGGTCCCCGAGCTGATCCGCCAGGCGACCTCTGGCAAGACCGTGGACATGTTCTACGACAAATCCACGTGGCCACAGCACAACGAGGAAGCCGAAGGAAAGCTTCGTGCTGGGTTGTTGGGAATGGCTGACTTGGCGCGCAAGGAGGCTGTCGAACGCATCCAAGACCTAGAGAAGGAACACGGCTCAAGGCGGACCTGGGTCTGGACGTCGCTGGGCCAGGCCCCACTGGCAGTCGCGCTTCATTCCCTGGTAGAGCTGGCGGCCGGCCAATCCAAATCCTTGATTGGAAACTCCCCTCAGGATTTGGCCAACAATTTTGCCAGTGACGGCTGGCGCACCGATGCCGCAGCCATGCAGGCTCTAGGGACGACCCTATCTGGCGAAGACGAGAAGGCTGTCCTAACTGCCGTGAGGGCCCTCTACCAGGCTTGGTTGAACGAGGCCGCCGATTCTCTCCAGGCCATGGTTGCCAAGGTGGGTTACCCGGGCGACAAGGGCATCCCCCTCCAAACATCGGACTTGGTAGCTGGGGAGTGTGCCCTGTTCGCCGATGGCCTTCGAATGGACCTCGGCAATTGGCTGAAGGAAGCCTTGCTGGCTGAAGGTCTCAAGGTCGACCTCTCATGGACCTGGGTCGCCTTCCCTTCGGTGACAGCCACTTCCAAGCCAGCCGTTTCACCCATCTCTGAGCTCCTGGTTGGAACACAGGATGGCAAGGACTTCGAACCCTGTGTCGCCGAGGGGCTGAAGGCCCTTTCCTCGGATAGGTTCGCTAAGGAGGTGGAAGGCCGTGGCGTCCAGCTCCTAAAAGGAGACGCTCTGGGGACCCTGGATAAGCCGGGTTGGACCGAATTTGGCGACATTGACCACTATGGGCACCAGCACGGGTGGAGGATGGCACGCCATGCCCAGGACCAGGTCCAGACCCTCAAGCAGCGCATTCTGGCCCTGTTTGCTGGCGGTTGGACCCGCGTGAAGGTGGTAACGGACCACGGATGGCTGCTAATGCCTGGAGGGCTCCCGAAACGTGACCTCCCCAGTTCCCTCACTGAAACCCGATGGTCGCGCTGCGCCATGCTGAAAAATGGCAGCCAGACCGACCTGCCCCGTGTGCCCTGGTTCTGGAACTCGGGCCTTGAGGTGGCTTCTGCCCCCGGGGCAGGTGTATTCAAGGCCGGCACCGACTATGCCCATGGCGGGCTTAGCCTTCAAGAATGCGTGGTCCCTGTCTTGGTCGTCAGCTCCGCCTCTACAGGGCCTACCTCAGCCAAGATCATTTCCGCTGAGTGGAGCGCCCTCCGATGCCGGGTGAAGGTTAAAGGGTCGTCGGGTGGCTATCGCTTGGATCTTCGGGAAAAGGTGTCGGATTCAACCTCCACCATGGCTGAGAAGGTCGTCGACCTGAAGGAAGATGGGACAGCCGGCCTGCTGGCTCGAGATGATGCTGAGGGCAAGGCGGCGTTCGTTGTGTTGCTTGGGCCAGATGGGCAGCCCTGTGGGAAGGTTCAGACAGTTGTTGGGGGTGATCAGTGACCGTGATTCTCGATGAACTGGACCTTCTTGCAGCAAAGGTATTTGACGGGTTTGTGGTCCGAAAGGACCTCGTCCGGACCTTTAGCCGGCAGTTTCCGGTTCCAACCTATGTGGTGGAGTTCGTGTTGGGGCGCTACTGTGCCAGCACCAACGAAGAGGAGATCAATGAAGGCCTTGAGATTGTAGAAAAGCAACTGTCCAGCCGCGCCGTGCGCGCAGGGGAACAGGAGCTATTCAAAGCCCGAGCTCGTGAACAAGGCTCAGTGAAAATCATCGATATCATCTCCGCCCGCCTAGACTCGAAAACCGATAGCTACCTGGTGGAATTGCCCAGCCTGATGTTGAAGGATGTCCGAATCTCTCCCGAACTGGTCCGGGATCACGAACGAATGCTGACTGGCGGCTTCTACGCTGAAGTCGAGGTCGGCTATGACGCTACGATCGCCCAGGAAAACAGCGGCCGACCCTTTGGTGTGGACAGCCTTCGCGAAATTCAGATGTCCCGACGCGACTGCCTTGAAGTGCTATCAGCGGCGAGGAAGCAGTTCACCACAGAACAGTGGAAGGCCTTCCTACTCCGGAGCATCGGACTGGAAGCTGAAACCCTGTCCCCAAGAGCCCAGGATTCCTTCCTTCTGCGCATGATCCCCTTCGTGGAGCGCAACTTCAACATGGTGGAGTTGGGTCCGCGAGGGACCGGAAAGAGCCATCTCTTCCAGCAGGTTTCCCCATATGCCCACCTGATTTCCGGTGGGAAAGCCACCGTCGCCAAGATGTTCGTGAACAACGCAAATGGCCAGCGGGGCCTAGTCTGCCAGTACGACGTAGTGTGCTTCGATGAAGTTAGCGGTGTGTCCTTCGATCAGAAGGACGGCGTAAACATCATGAAGGGGTACATGGAATCGGGCGAGTTCAGCCGTGGTAAGGAGAGCATTCGGGCCGACGGCAGCATCGTCCTCGTTGGTAACTTCGATGTGGACGTAGAACACCAACAAAAGGTGGGACACCTCTTCGGGCCCCTGCCGCCGGAAATGCGCAATGACACCGCCTTCATGGACCGCATCCATTGCTATCTCCCGGGATGGGATGTGCCCAAGGTGTCCCGCGACCTTTTCACGAACCATTACGGACTGGTCAGCGACTTCCTCTCTGAATGCTTCCACCAGCTCCGGAACCAGACTCGGTTGAGCGCCCTTCAAGGTCGCGTCCATTATGGTGGCGCCCTCAGTGGGCGGGATACGAACGGGGTCAACAAGACCTTGAACGGCCTCATCAAGCTTCTTTTCCCTGACCCCGCCATGCCGATTCCGGATGAGGATCTGGAAGCCATGGTGCGCCTTGCCCTAGAGTGCCGGCGGAGAGTGAAGGAACAACAGAAGCGCATCGGCGCAGCAGAGTTCCGCAACACCCACTTCAGCTACCAGATGGGCTTAGAGGGCGTGGAAAAGTTCGTCAGCACCCCAGAGTTGCAGTCCGAGGACAGCATCGGTGGAGATCCCCTGCCCCCTGGCCAAGTCTGGGGCTTCAGTCCCGGTGGGCTGGACGAACACCCTGGCCTCTTCAGGCTTGAGACGACGCTTGGAAGTGGCACCGGGGTGAAGATCCTTAACCAGCCTGCGCCGGCCCCCTTCAAGGAGGCCCTCCGTTGTTCTGAGCAGAACCTGTATGCGCGCAGCCGAGAACTTGTGGGCGACAAGGACCCTAAGGAACACGAGTTCACCATTCAGCTTCGCGCCTTCGACGCTGCCAGGTCTGGCAGCCAGCTTGGGATCCCCATTCTGATCGCCCTATGCAGCGCTCTGCTTGGCAAGTCTTCCAAGGGTGGACTCGTCATCGCTGGCGGGCTGAACCTCGGCGGCAGCCTCGAGCCCATCCATAACGCAGTCACGCTTGCTGAAATGGCCATCGAGAAGGGAGCCACCTCACTGTTGGTGCCGGTTTCCGCCCGGAAACAAATGTTCTCCCTGTCCGATGACCTGGCCACCAAGATCGATATTCAGTTCTACGCCGATGCCCGGGAGGCCCTACTGAAGGCACTGGCCGAATAATCGATAATTCTGGCGCTCATCTCTCATGCTTATCCCGCAGGACCAATCGGATTCTTCGACTCATGCTCGCCATGGAACAGAGGTGAAGAGGAGGTCAATCCACCAAGGCAGCGACAGAAATCGGAGCCACACCCACTACCATTAGAGTCGCGAATCAGCCGCCTTTTATGGAATTCAGGGCATGAATACCGACGAGGCGGTGAGAGCCTTTATTGGGTAGAGCAAGATCAAGACGTTGTAGGTAGTGTCGAATGCCTCCGCTAGGCACTCGTGTTGGGTGCCATTTCTATCCCGGATCCTGATCGGTTGGGGCCGAGACATTTTACGGCCAATTGGTAGCACCGGCCAAAGCAGGTGGTCTCGTGTAATTTCAACCTCTTGGGGTAATCCGAAAGTCTCTTTGAATAGTGGCGAAGCTTCAATTCGACGAACAACAGCACGAGCTCTTCCACCCGCAGCAAGTTCGATTGGCTCCAGGACGTATACGAGACATGACCTTGTGTTTGTGCGCACGTACTCACGTGCAGAGGAGTAGATTGACGCGCCAAATTTCTTCGAAAGATCGATGGGTGCCCTGATCCCGAATTTGCAGTCAGCAGCCATCCTGGCGAATGCATTCCCTTGGAAGAGCACGAATCTAGCGAAGTTATTTGCTTCCCTCTCAAACTGATCGGCAATCTCCGGCGCGAGAGTTTTCTCGCAATCTTGGAACAACCGAAAAGCTCCACGATGGCTAGGAATCTCGTGATGTCCTGTTTCATGGAGCTTCAGGAAGTTCTGACGGGATCCTAGAACAGTGTCATCAATATGAATCACTTTTTCATGGGCATCATATAGGCCTAGCACTTTGGAGAGTGCCGATTTGATTCGATGAGCCGCTTCTTCCGTCTTGTCCCGAACGTAGGCAAGGATCCTCGACGCCTCGAACATGCTCGTGGGAGCAACCCGTAGCTGGGCTGCTGCTACAAGATCATCGATTGGTGTGGGGAATACGCCCCAACCTGAAGCGCGATCAAGCAAGAGGCCTGCACGTTTCTCAATCGCCCGAAGTTCTCTTTCGTCGAGGCTACTGTCATCGGGTCGAACCACTTGGGCGTTTCCTGCTTCTGAGGTAGTTCAAGTAATCGAAGAGCTCAACTTCTTCCTCAGGCGTCAGATTGTGATCGCTAAAGGTGGCGAGGCGACCGTGTCTTTGGTCTTCACGACGAGCTATAGCAGGCGTGATGTGACCAGCTAGTTCCATAAGGTACCCGTAGTCTATTGAATAAGCTACGGACAGGGAGTGAATCACACTCGGGGACGGCTGTTTGATTTTCCCGGTTTCAATCTGGCTTAGGTACGCGTTGGAGACCTCTTTCTCGGTCATCTCCTCCACCTCACGAAGGGTGTACCCCCTGTCTTTCCGGATTGAAGCCAGGTACTGCCCAAGGGTAAGGCGTGCGCCGACGGGTTCCTCAATAACCTTGCCCATGGCTTGTTCTCCCTGATAAAGCATTTGGAATCAATACAATATACATCTTTTGCCAAGAATGTCAAGCATGCGAATTTTCTGCTTGCAATTCTTAGCATGCTCGTTATTCTTGGATCATAGCCCCCATTCCGAGGGCCACCACAGTGGGAGACCTTATGACAAACAACAATGCAGCCAGGGCCTCTGAAGCGCAGGAAGCCGGGGTCGACAGCAGCGGCAATGAATGTTGCGGGGCCGAGGTCCCGCACACCCATAAATACCCCGTCACGATCGATGGGCAGACGTTCAAGTTGGACACACCCATGCCTACCGGGGAATTCTTACTCTCCCTCGTGCATAAGCGCCCATGTGCTGACGATCTCTTCGCCGAGTACGCCCACCACGAGTCCCGTCAGGTTGATCCCCACGAAGTTGTCGACCTAAAGTCGCATGGCCTGAAGGGCTTCGTCACAGCAGCTAAGGCCATCGTGACCATCTTCATCGACAATGACCCGTATCCAATCGAACGCGGTTTTCGCACGGTCGCCGAGATCCTGACCAAGGTGGGCAAGACCCCTGAGGGTTATATGCTGATGCAGGACAAGGATGGGGCACTGGTACCCCTGCCCATCGATCAGCCTGTTCAGATCTCTGGATGTGAAGAGTTCTTCGCCCAGGTGCAGTCTGGTGGGAGTTCGCATCCATGACCTATCCCAAAGACCAAACTGACGCGTTGAGGCCGTATTGCAAGAAGCTCAGTAGCTTCGAGGAGGGGGGGATCACCTTCCTCCTCCTAGAGAGACTGAAACTCCCAGACGGATGCACGCCTGCAGAGTGTGACGCGCTCCTTTGCCCAGTCGCGAAGGATAGCTATGACTCACGCCTGTATTTCGAAACCAAGGTCGTGTGCCAGTACAATCGCAACTGGAATGCCGCAGATGTGCGCATCGGCCAGCGGAATTGGTTCGCATTCTCCTGGCGTGTCGTCCTACCCGGAACAACACTTCAAGGCCTTCTGATTGCGCACCTAAATGGGTTCGCGAAGGCGGCGTGATGGAAATCAGGTTAAGTGGCCAGCTTTACAATCAGGTTGTCGCCGATCTTATCCGCCCCCACCCCTTCGCTGCGGAAAGGGTGGGGTTTCTCATCGGGCGGATCGGCTCCACGAGCGGTAACCCGGCTGCAGTCCTCCTCACCCAATACCGCACCATTCCCAACGACCACTACCTCGATGATCCCAAAGTCGGGGCCCGCATTGGGCCCAAGGCCTTGGCCACCGCGATGCAGCTAGCTCATTCAGGGCGGATATCGGGCGAGGGGATCATCCACGTCCACCTTCATGGTCACAGGGGTGAAACCAGCATGAGTAAGACCGACCAGCGCGAGATACCAGGCCTCCTTCCTGGCTTCCGCGCGGTGAACCCATCAGCGCCACACGGGATCATCATCTTGAGCCTTGATCATGGATCTGGATGGATCTGGTCCCCCAAGGCCACCGGCATCGCCCAAGTAGACTTGATCAGCGTTATCGGTGCCCCTGTGAAGGTATTTCGTCGCGGGAGAGTTTGATGACCGGAAGCCGCTACTCGCGCCAGTCCTTTTTGGGGGAATTTTCGGAAGATGCGATCTCCGACTGCATCATCGGCGTGGTGGGCCTAGGCGGGGGAGGTTCGCATGTGGTGCAACAGCTTGCTCATATCGGATTCCAGCGCTACGTGATCTACGACGACGACATCGTGGAGGAATCGAACCTGAATAGGCTAGTTGGCGCCACCTCTGTCGACGCTTTGGCTGAGACACCAAAGCTCCACCTCGCCAAGCAAATGATCTTTGGTCTCCAGCCCAACGCGGAGGTGGTGGCTCACGCCTGTCGATGGCAAGAACGGCCCGACCCCTTGCACCGCTGCCACATCGCCATTGGCTGTGTGGATAGCTTCAAGGGCCGGGAAGAGCTTGAGAACGAATGCCGTCGGCACCTCATCCACTACATTGACATCGGGATGGACGTTCATGGCACGAACCCTCCGGTCATCGGGGGGCAGGTGATCCTTTCCTCTCCTGGTGGTCCCTGCATGCGTTGCATGGGGTTTCTCACCGAAGCGAGGCTGGCTGAGGAAGGTCGCCGCTATGGCGATGCAGGTGGTCGCCCACAGGTTATATGGCCCAATGGAGTCCTGGCCTCCACGGCTGTTGGGTTGGCCATCGATTTGACCTGCAATTGGACATGCCAACGCCGTACGCGTGAGTACCTGTCGTATGACGGCAATGAGTTCACCATGAAACCCAGCCTGCTTCTCCGGAACTTGGAAGGGCTTGCCTGCCCACATTTCAGTGACACGGAGGTTGGGCCGCCGATTCTCATTGAACTATAGGTGATCCCGCCCTCCACACAGGAGCCTCTCTCGCTTTACACCAACACCACCTTTTCCTCCGCAGTCGAAAGCGCCGAACAGGGCAAAATGGTCACCCGATCGGAGAGGGCGCCCTTGCAGTCGCCAGGTCAGACGATGGCTGATTGTCCGGTCCAAGATCCGTCAGGGCGATCTTGATGAATGGAGCCAGCAATTTCGTCCGGATCCTAGGGCGAGGAACTGCCATGCCCAAGCCATCCCCTCGTGGCTTGGGCAAATCCAGTTTGCATTCCTACTGCCCGGCTCCGATGGCCATCCCGGCCTCTTCAAGATCCTGGATGATCCCAGCGACATCCGCTGCCCTGCGGACCTCAAGGACCAGGTAGCGCGAATCACCGTCACTAATCAGATTGCGAAGAGCCTTCAGGCAAGCCTTCTTGCCCCCTGTGTTCACGAAGACGCCTTCAAGACCTCCTCCATGCGCGCCACCCCCTTCCCCGCGCCCCCAGAGGTGGAGGGTGTGGATTCGATCTTGGATGGGCATGAGGCGCTCAATGAGCGGCACACCGTCGAGCCCAACCAGGTGCCTGGTGCCGAAGGCCGCTGTGAACATCTGCGGCACGTCCAGTGCGATGCCCAGCTTGAGCCGAGTCTGCTGGAGGGCTTGCCCCATGGCCAGGATGGAGTCGGAATCCGACATGAGGAACTTGCTCGTATGCTTGGTGCCGGCACGATTTTCCAGCACGATCCGACAGCCTGGGTACAGCGCGAGGATAGCTTCCTCGAAGACTTCGTACGATTCCAGGAAGGTATCGATCATCGAGGAGGACGAGCAGAACGGCGGATGAATTTCGATCTGACTGGGTGCCGGGTTCCCCGCAACCAAGCGCTTCACAAACACCGCAAATTCCCGAGCCCAAGGCCTGCTGGGCCAGAGTTCCGGGACCTCCTTCCGATGGCTCTCCTTCAAGGCCTCGAGACCCTCCAGGAGCGGTGAATTGAACCGCCTAGGCTTGGACGCGTACTCCGTGTGAAGGCTGTAGTCACCGTCCACACGGATGTGCTGGATATCGAGATGCGCAGGCACTTCTACCATCCGAGGGTGTACGCCCTCGGGGAAGGTCTGATGCCCATAACGCAAGATGACTAACCGCGACGGCCTGTGACCGTCGGAATCGTGCATCGGTGGGTTGTCCTTACTCCGATCCATCGCATCATTCTGCCGGTTCTTGTTGGGGGCGGCAGACTGATTCACGAATGAGTCAAGAATCGGCTGCGTATTTTTGACCAGTTCCTTCTGCTGGTTCCCGCAAGGGAGAAAAGGCGCTGCAGCGGCAGGCCCGGTGATTGGGGTGTGACGGAGAGTGTCCATCGGTCGGTACTCCAGTGAAAAAGGGTGTTGCTCTGTGCGTTGAAGGGTTAATTGGAAATCTCAATTGGTCGATGCGCGTGGAAGGGCCTCTCGAAAATTCCGGAGGCCCCCTCTTGGGCCACAGGCGGTGGTCGCTCATGCCAACTCCAGCCTTCCAGGGACTGGGTTCAGGCCACCCTGACCGAACATGCTTTCGAAGCCGTTGAGGAACTGCTGAGTAGCTTCGCGAAGCGCTGCGTCCGCGTCTTCGAAAATGGATCGCTGAATCAGCAGGTGAACCTGATGATCAAGAACCGCCCGATACATGGGTTCTTCCTCAACGCCCAAATCAATCAGGTGCTCCTTCGCGTACTGATACCACCCTGGGAGACCAGTCTCATGATCCAGGTGGGAAAGCAGGTCGGGAATCTTCCCCTTTTTCCGTCGAGGTCCCAGCGACCTGACCCGCTGTCTCAAAGGGAAGCCATCGCGGATCAGCCCATAGCCGTGCGCGGAAGGGTGCACCCACAGCATGCGCCCGTCCTCGCCGAATAAGGCAACCGGGTAGTGGCGGATGACAATGGCTCCGTTGATTTCGCGGCGATGGGAGATCGCCACCACCCTTACCGTTGTGCCAACCTCTGCGAGTTCGATGAAATGGGCGGATGCCTCATTCAGGAGACGCATCCGCGCCCGAACCAACGGGTCTCCCCCGGCAAGGCTTAAATAGATCGTTTCCGTGGGACGGTAGTGGAGCCTTCGGAGATCATTCTCCATGTGCTGGAGAAGGCTGGAGGTTCGCTTAATACGCATCACGACGGCAAATTCACGATCGGTGCTTGGCTGAATCTCCCCGCGGTCATCGAGAACTACTGGACGTGCCTTTTCATGAACGAAATGGCGTGGCACACCTTCTTCGAAACAGGGCTGCAGAGTGGCCGTGAAATCTGTGCAGAGACTCGAAATCTTCCACTGCTTGCGGAAGGTCTCGGATGGTTCAAACATTGGTCCTCCTTGAATCAAGTGGAATGAAGTAGGTGGTTGAAGGTCGCTCTTTCCCTGCGATGGTTTGATCAAGGCCATCGAGGTGTCTGAGTCAGAGCGGAACGCGTGTTCCTTCCCTGCACCGACTCTTCAAACCTACCTGCCAGTTGACGGGGCTCACGGAGCACGAGCGCTAAGCGAATACGCGATGAAATCGCGTCCTTCTTGGTAGCCTCTCCCCCCGCCTTCGAGTGCCGGTGGCTCTCGTTAGGCAGGTCCGTGGAATGGCAGCGAAGCCCTCGTGCTTGGTGAATGCTGAGGCTTTCGCCAGCGTCCTTGCAGGGCAAGCCCAAATCACCATGGCAGGGCCGACTCTTGATACAGCTTGGCTCTACTATTTTAAGCTTAGCTATGTTTGGGTAAGGTCAAGGTCATGCTTAATAATTAGCTACCTACCCAACCACAACTTAGCTTAGCTAATAAGGCTTGATCGCTTCAGCTTTGCTATCGGTCAAACAGGGCAGGCCTGCCTGTCATTTCTTCACAAGGCTGGCGGCACACGCCTCCGACCGCGATCGGACAAGGGCTGCCAACCGTTCAAGAGCCTCAGTGTGCAGCCCGATGCCAGCAAGGCCTTCGAGTGTCGCCGTGGTCGCTTCTGTAATCCCAGACGCCAGTTCACCGACTCTGCGCCGCACCAGCGGAAGTCCCAACCCCGCCTTGTTTGCAAAGTCCGACCAGCTCTCAGCGTTCAGGTCCTCGAGGCGTGCCTGCTTCCCGATCTTCATGGCGAACCTGGGAGAAAGCTCCGGGTACAGGACGGTCGACAGCAGGTCGTAGAGGGGCGCCAGTCGGGAGCCGCTATCCGCATAGAGGATTGAGAAGTTCTTGCCGTGGGCATCTGCGTTCCCAACCACAACGTTGAAGATTGTGGCATCCAGCAGCTTCATGACATCCGCCGCTGGTCGAGCGGAGACACGTCGCAGCAAGGCGAAGCCATCTTCCAGGGAAGGGCCGCCCTCGCTCTGGTATTTTCGCTCTACGGGCACACCGAGGGCCTGGCAGAAGTCCTCCTGGTGGAGGCGACGGACAATGCCTGTGGGGGCAATTTCCCGGTCGTAACGCTCCACCAGCAAATAGGTCCTGATCGCTCCGTCCGGAGTCCGAAGGACCCGAGGTTCCGCAGCAGCCACCTCTAGCCCAGCCACAGCAGCCAATCGCATGGCGAAGGCCTCGTTCTCGGTGGTGTCCTCAAAGCGCGGGATGGCTGGTTTCAGGATGTGGGTGGTGGGTTGTCCTGGCTGCGGCAAGGCCACTCGGCCACCCGCCAGCACGACAGGGACCTTGGCCTGGGCTCCGGCCAACGACAGGCGCAGTCCCTCCTCCCCGGCCAGCAGGGGGCGGATTGGTAAGGCGTCCATGACCCGCAGCAGCTCTTCATCATCCAAAGCCTGGGCCTGCCAGGGACCCATGGCGCCCTGGGGCTGTTCACCTGCGTGTAGAAACTGGAGCGCACCCGCCACATCGCCGCCCAGGCGATCCAGCAGGGCGAAGTCATTACCTGCCGAAATGCCCAGAACCTGGGCAGCCGCTCGCCTCTGCGTCTCCTCCGGCAGGAGTCCCCCAAAGAACGGACGGCACTCCCGGCGGGAGAATGGCTCTGTGCGCTTGGGCAGGGAGATGGAGAGCGCCGGCGCATCGTCGGACCCAAGCCAATCCGCTCCATAGGCAAACCCAAGTTCGCCACCATCGTCTTGGGTCAGTGTCCCCACCACCTTGCCGGCCCACCACACCACCAAGGAGCGGCTCACGGTTTGCCTCCCGGCTCCTGCTCAGAAGGTGTCGTGATGGTGAGACCGCACCCCAACGTCTCCAGGACCCTCAGGACCTTCCCGAGTTGGACGGTGGGCTTCCCTCCTTCCAACTCAACGATGAAGCGTAGGCCGACCCCGGCCACGCCTGCCAGTTCATCCTGGCGCAGCCCTTGTGCCTTGCGGGCACCTCTGACGAGGGCGCCCAATTCAGATGGAGTGATGGTGGGTCTGGTCATATTTCTTTCCCGTACGGGCAAGTATTCGCTCCTCTAGCCTAGATTTCATCAAATATTTCCCGATCGGTAAAATTTGGATCAATTTTGAGGTTCAAAGCTCAAATATTCCCGAGCGGGACAATTTTTCGAACCTTACCAAGAGGCGCAGCACAACCCGGTCTTCTTTTTGGCGGCTTTGCAGACCAGGCCGAGAAAGTGGCGCTCTGGAATCGAACCCCTCCGCCTCAGGCAGCTAACAGCCCGTTCGAGTGACCTCGCTGCGCCTTGCCATGCCCTGTATTGCCCGGCCAGACAGTGGGGTCAAGGTGAGGCCCAAGTGAGGCCATTTGCCCAATTTTCGATTGTCATAAATTTTAAGTTTATTATTTTCTTTATTTTGAATAATCTTCCGCCTGCAATCGAACCCCTGTGTAAAACCCCAAGAGGGCAGAGTTCACCACCCCCTGAATCCAGGAATTCGCTCAGCGAAGGCCTGTAGAGCTACCCTGCCTCAACGCGACGACCGTCATGTCATCCGCGCAGCCATTCTTCCCGGCTTCTTCGAGCAGCATGGCCGGAAACTCCGAGAAGTGGCGCGAGGCTGACCGCCCCCAAATCCTTTGGAGGGCGGGAAGCCCCAGGGGGGTCCAGGCACCATCGCTCGCCAGAAGGAGGACCTCCCCGGTCTTGAACGGGAGGTGGATGGGGCAAGGCGTCGCCTTCCCGCTGCCGAGTCGGAATTTCGAGGCGTCCTCGGTCACGATCTCGATGCCCCCTTCCGGAACCAGTCGGTAGAGGCGGGAATCTCCCACACAGGCTCCAAAAGCCCGGTTCCCTAGGATGGCGACTGCCACGAAGGTGCTCTGTGGACCGCCCATGAGCGCGGAATCGAGCAGTTGGGTCCAGTTGGACCAGGTCGCGAACTGGCTGACCTCATCTGCGCTAGCCTCGGCCATCAACCGCTGGAAGATCCCCAGGGCTCGCTTGGCCACGCCCTGGGCATTCCCTGAGCCGTCGCAAAGGGCTGCATAAGGCACTTCTCCCCGGCCAAGGAGGTAGGCGTCTTCGTTGGTCGACCGTCCGTCCTGGCGTCTGGTGGCAGCGTAGATTTCCACGGGTTGGACCTTACTGATCGATGGCAGGGGACGAGAGTTGGTGACGTGGACGATGCTGGGCTCCGAACAAGGCGTTCAGAGCGTCACGAGTGCCTGGATGCGCCGGACGACGTCATAGCGAGCATAGGTCCAGGCGAACTGAGAGGCGTGGGCCACGCGAACCACCAGGGCTTCTGAGGCCGTTCCACGAAGCGTCGTCCGGGCCGCCTCGAAGACGATCTGCCCCACCTTCGGGTCGCGCTCCTGAGCAACGACCGGCTCCAGGGCGGAGCCAAAGCTACCAATGAAGGAAGCCACCTCCAGGCTCGTCAGTAGCACCAGCCTGGGCTGGACCCTCGCGATGATCTCGGAGAGAAACGGCGCTGCTTCCAGCTTGGCTCGCTCAAAGTCGATGCCAGTTTTCTTCTTGGAGCGCCTGAAGGCCAGGTTGGTCTTAACCACCTCGGTCCGGATCCGGCTCTCGTCTCCACTGAAGAGCGGCACAAGGAGCTTCTTCAGCCCAGTGATCTCTGGCCAGTTGCAGTCCAGGAGGTCGCACTCATCGTTCTCGTAGAAGGTGGCTGAGGCTGCCGAATCTTGGCCGTCCTTCCGCTTCAGCGCGCCTTCAGCCACTTCGGATGGATCCCCGCCGGGATTGATACCAAGCAGAAGGACCGACGCGGGCCGCACCGGTCCGTAGAAGATCTTGTAGAGGGCTCGATCATAGAGGCCGCTGGCTGCCTGGTAGCGCTGCTCCAGATCCTTCATGAAGGGAGACCAGTCGTTGGACGTGTGGATCGAGTGCATGTAAATCACCAACCTATGATTCTGTGGAATTCGCTTAGCGCACCCATGCTCGGCCTTCTGATGGAGCTAGCTTTAACTGTTGCCTACCGTTGGTGATCATCAAATTCCGAACGCTTTGGATCGTCCACCCCAAGGGAAGAGCAACTTCGTCCTGCATCAAGGTTCGACATCAAGCTCACCCCGGCTCAGCCAGTAACAGGCCAGAGGGGCAGGAATCTTCAGGATAGGGGTGCCCTGGATATCGGTTATGCCGAAGTCCGACAACTCACGGGTGATCACGTAGCCCCGGCTCACCTTCTTCTCGCCACAGAACTGGGCCAACCCCTTGAGGTCACGGAGTCCGGTGTGCTGGGCTCGGTACTTCACCTCGAAGGGAATCCGTTCGCCTTGGATGTCGGCAATGATGTCCACCTCGACATCCTTCTTTCCGCGCCAGTACGAGAAGCCGATGCTCTGGCGGTAGTAGCGGGTGAACAGGTGCTTGAAGAACGCCGTCTCCACCGCCCTACCAAGAGCTGCAGCGTCATCCAACAGGGCCTTCCCCTTGAGCAAGACACTCGGGGCGATGGCAGCGTCCGCCAGGTAGACCTTGGAGCGCCCCCTGAGCACTTCCTTGCCGTAGCCGTAGGGCTTGAGCCGGTAGATGAGGTGAGTCGCTTCCAGCAGGTCAATGAAGTTGCTCACCGTTGGCCGCTTCAGCCCCAGGTTGTCGCAGAGTTGGGGAAGGTCAAGCAGGTCCCCATCGTGGAGGCAGAGGTAGAGGAAAGTGTGTTCCAACTCGACGACACGCCTCACACCGAACAGGGCGGTCATGTCTCGCTTCAGGACCTTGTCCACGATGTCTTCGCGCAGGAGCTTCTGGGCGAGGGTCAGGGACTCCGTCAAGGCGCACTGTGGGAATCCACCCCGCAACAGGTATTCATGGAAGAACCCAACCAGAGAGGTGGCATCCGCGCTCACCCGGTTGAAATCTGGTTCCTTCCAGTCGAAGAGCGTCTGCAACGACCCGACCTGTGGCAGAGCAGGCTCTGCCAGTTTCTTGATCTGCATGTATTCGAAGAAGGAGAGCGTCGCCAGTTGCAGCGTGTGCCAGCGGCCGACGCCAGACTCCTGGCCTTCTAGCGTCAATGGCGTGGCAGAACCCGTCACCGCGATACGCCGCCGCTTGTCAAAATCCACTTGATGCTTCAGCCAGACCTGCCAGTCCTTGGTCGCCTGGATCTCGTCCAGGAAGAGATACTCGGGTCCCTCAGCAGCAGGTTCCACCTCGCGCCAGAGCTTGACCACGCCTTCCAGGCCGTGAAGCTTCAGCAACGGGTGGTCGAAGGTGACGTACAGGATGTTGCCCGGAGGCACTCCGGCCTTCAGGAGGCGGTCGATGCACTGGAGGAAGAGGGTCGTCTTCCCGATCTGCCTGGCTCCGGAAAGCAGGAGCGCACGACCTGTGGGTGGCTCCTTCATCCAGTCATAGAGTTCTCGGAAGGCCGCTCGCTTCCAGGTGGGAAGGTCAAGCATTCCGCCACCCACCCACCAGGGGTTGTACTGCCTGAGGACGGATGTGAGTTCAGCCTGAGTGCCGATCATGCCCCCTCCAGATCACACAAGAATAGCCATTTAAATAAAGTATACATAAACTATTTTCGATGGGTAGTGCGTATCGGATCCCATGGGTGCACTTGCGGACCGAATCCGGGATCACGAGCCTCAAGGACCGCGGGTCGCCCCGGCTCTGCCCCCGCGAGCAGCTTTGAAAGGGTGGGCAAGGAGGTCCGGATTGCCGAATTCAGGACTGAGACTGGGGGAATCGGCACACCTGCCTCATTGCGGGCCGCATTCCACGTCTCTTCCTTGAGGTCGGCCTGCCAGGCCAACTTGTCCAACCAGGGGCCGAGGATGGTCGGTTCGATCTCAAGGAGGATCGAGACTGCAAGAAATCTGGCCTCGGCAAGAAGCAACCTCTGCTCGGGACTCAGCGGCTGAGCTGAACCTTTCATGGCGTCGTACCTGCCGCGCATTTCATGAAGCACGAGAAGCTCCTTCTTGGCGACTTCGGGGTCACTCAGGTTTTTTGGGTTCATCTTGATCCTCAGCAAGACCCAGGGCTGTGCCTGGCGGATTCGGATCTCCAAGGTCCTCCTCCTGAATCCGAACAAACGGGATGAGCCTCTGGCTTGGCTTACTTTCGGCGCGCTGGATTCTCGCCAGATCAGCTTGGAGTCCTCGCCCCGCATATTCCTGAAGCAATGCCTCCAGCGCAGTGTCACGGGCATCAGCCATCAACCGTAAGCCTTCCTTCTGACCTGCGGAGATCTTGAACCGCACCTCTTCACGGCTGTCATCTTGCGGGCACGCCAGGACCGTCTGGAGTTCCTCCATGCGCTGCCTTCGTTTGCTGGGCTTGATCCCATGGACCCGGATGGTTTTGGGCAGGAGATCCACAACGATGGGTCTATTCACAGCGTGATAGGCCTCGGTACAAGTGCAGGCATTCGCGAAGGTGGTCTCTCGGGACTGGGCCACGCCAAAGCCAAAGTGGATGTGGCCAAAGACATGCAGCCGAGGCTTGACGGCGACCAGTCGGAGCGCCAACTCCTCGCAACCGAGGTGGGGGCCACCCTGGACTTGGTCCAGTACCCCATAGGGTGGGCCGTGAGTCACGAGCACATCCGTATCGAGAGGAATGAGACTCCAGACATCCCGAAGCCACTGACCACCTCTCGGCAGGTTGAAGGCCCAATCCATGAACCATGGCTGCCAGGGAGCACCCCAGAATTTCACGCCTTGGATCTCAACCCCCGAGTCCTGGAGGTAGGTGATGCCCGGGTACTTCTCCAGGAACTGCAACGCCATGTCCGGGTCACGCATGAAGAGCCAGTCGTGGTTGCCCGCGATCAGGATCTTGTGTGGGTGGGCTTGGCCTGCGAACCATCCGAGGAATCGATCCACTTCGTCAGGAGTGCCGGTGGAGGTGGCATCACCGGCGTGAATGAGCACGTCCCCCTCTGAGAGGTGGATCCCGCGATGAGCCATGTGGGTGTCGCTAATACAGACCAGTCTCACTGCTCCTCCTATAGCTGTCTGTCCAATTGCCGGTGGACGAATCAATCACGGCGTCACAGCCAGCCACGTCACCCTCTTCCTGGCTGTCGAGCCTGCTGCGGCTATTTCTGATCAGACGGCGGGGCCATGACCCACCCATTGGAAGACCACTTGCCGAAACAGGAATCACAGAGCGTCAGGAAATATCCACGGTCTGACTTTCGCAATTCAGCCAGTGACCCGCACCACTCGCACGTTTCACTTGATTCCGCCTCGGCCTGCCTAATCAGTCGCGAGACTTCATCGTTTCCACCTGTGACATAGAACCGAAGGGTCCCGAACTTTTCTTTGACCTGGACGACCCGAAGGTCCGGCAATGCAAGCGCATCGAGGCGCTCACAGAGCCGGGTAATGAGACCATCCCAACCCACCTCGCATCCGAATCCCCAGCGGGAGATATTACGGAAAAGCCCTGGGAATCGAGCTTTGAGGCGGTTAATCCAGGGCAAGTGACTACCCGATTTTGTCTTCACGTGGCTCCTTCCTTGTCCTATTGGGCACTGCCAAGTGTCATTCACGCCGATCGTTGCTCCAACTCAACCACGGCATTCTTGGACTTACGCCGAGCCGCCAGGCACAAAGCCTTCTTGCGCTTTTGGTATGCCTCCCCGCCTCGCTTGCTCCAATAGCCCCTACCTGGACACTTGATGCCCATACTGACGGCCCACTTGAGGACCGTGGGCCCCGTGGAACCAAAGAGCTTTGCGATGTCGTTAGCAGGCATCTTCCAGATCAGATCCTCGAGCACCTCCTTGCTGGGCTTGGGCGGGCGCGGGGGCAAGCCCTTCGACTCTAGCTTGGCTGCCTGCCGCTCTTCGCTGCGGCGGCGCGTCCAGTAGCCCCTGGGCGGCACCTCAATGCCCTCCTGCAGGCACCACTTCCGAATGGTCACGCCGGAGGTCTCATACCGCTTGGCGATCTGTACAACGGGGATCTCCTGGACCAGCACCTGAAGTTCCTCTCGGGTCGGCTTGGGCTTGGGCGAAGGAGCATCCACAAGACCGCCGAAGATCTTGCCCATGTACTTGCTCGGATGCAGGTCCTCGAATTCGAAATCAAGGTCCTTATCGCACAGAAGCCGCTCCAAGCGGGCCTTCTCGTACTTCTTCACGGTGGCATCGATCTTGGCGCTTGAGGTACTAATGCGCGGAACCTTCTGATTCATCTCTTTGGCCAAGACTCCGACGCGAACGTTCTTGTAGTGCAACTCAATCTGATTCGCGCTTGTGCCGACAATGCTTGCCACAATCGAAGTTTCCATGCCCGAAAGCAACCAGATGGTGATGGCAGTGTGCCGCAAATTGTAGAACGTGAAATCGATGTCCATGGCCTTAGAGCCTTCGCCCATCGGCCTCAACTGATGGTTCCGACCCCAGGGCTTGCCGTTGGCCTTCACAAAGAGGGGCTCTTCACCATCCCGACCCTCGCAGATGTGATCGAAAACAGTGAGGGCTTCGTCCGTGAGTGGAGCCAGGCGATCTCGCTTGTGGCGCTTGTCCCACCCGATCCGAAGGCACTGATCAAGGGGTCGAAAGTCCTTCACCCGCCATCGGGTCATTGGCCCATACCGGCAACCCGTCAGCAAGGCGGCGTAGGCCAAGGGCCTGAACTCCGGCGTGCAAGCGTTCAAGAACTGGCTCTGCTGCTTGGCATCAAGCACCTCTTCCCTGACTCCGGTTGCATCCGGAAAGGGCATGACGCTTCGCCAGGCCTTGTTCGTCTCGACCCAGTCATTGTTGAAGGCCCTGTTCAAGGCGGCTTTGAGGGTTGAGAGGCACCGATTGGCGGTGGACTGCCGCTTCCGCTTCTTGTCGTCATCGTTCGGATCCCAGCTAGGATCCGGGTTCAGGGCCCCGCCCTTCTTGCTGCGGCGCAACGGAGCGGAGGCCACCATGTTCGCCAGCCAATCCGTGATGTCCTGCATCACGAGTTTCTTGAGCTTGATGTGACCGATCTCTCGCTTGATCTTGTTGCTTCGAGATCTCGAAGAGCCCGCCGCTTCGATCTGCTGACTCTCAACCACGTGCAAGTGCTGGTCCAGTGCATCGCCGACAGTTGGATCCTCGGGAATGGTCGTACTGCCCTCGGACTGAACCAGAGGCGGCTCCTGAGGGGGAGGATTCAGTGTCGACTGACACCAAGCCTCCGCCACGATCATGGCCTGTGCACAGGTCAGAGTCGGGCACTTTGACCGGATGCGCTCCTCCTCAGGCACACCGATCACTTCCTGCCTCCTGGGAGAAGTCAACCGGGCCAACCAGACAGTCCCAGACTCGCGCTTCTGGAGCCCCAAGGACTGACCTTCTCCCAGGGGCATCCAGTAGGGTGCCTTCCGGATCGGGATCTTGGCCCGGTCCTCGGAGGTGATGAACGAGATGGCGGCCTTTCGGCCCGCCTTTGTCGGCTTGGCGCGGGTCATGCCACACCTCCGCCCTTGGAGGTCTTCGGGTTCTTCTTCGAGGGTGGCGTGGGCCACATACCCCTGATCGCCAGGGCCCGCATCTGGCTCCAGATGGAGAAGCCGATTTGGGCGCGGACCTCGGGATCCAGCACCGCCAACAGTGCCTGCACCTTTTCACGGTGCTTCATCTCACTGCGCTTCCCCATCTCGCGATGCCACTCCAGGAACACCCGTCCCACGGTATGCAATGCGGCATCAGCACCAGTCCACCCCTGATGGTGGGCGTAGGCCAACGCTGCGCGGAGGACTGTCGCCCGCCGATGGATTCGGGCTCGGACCGACCGGTCGCTCATGTTCCGGCCTTTGGCCGCGCCGTCCTCCTTCTTCATCTGGCCATGGAACCAGACCCGCAAGGTCTCGAGATCCAGGTCAGCCACGAGGCAGGAGCCCAGCGACCGAACAATCGGCTTAACCAAGGCCGCCGTAGCCGGACTGAGGGCAGGGTTCCGGAGGCTGTTGACGTTCAGGTAGGCACAGAGGGCATGCTCGACGGTCCACTTCTGGGGAGGCGTCAACGAGTAGACCTGTTCGATCACGGTGGGGTGGATCCCTGCCGCCAAGGCAGCCTGGTACATGGAGGGTTCCAGGAGGCCGGTCCGAACCGACCCACCCTTTGCACCCAAAGAATGCAGGTCCATGGCTGAAACCAGAGGCCCACCAGGACAAGCGCCAATGCCTTTGGCTGGCAGTGTGTCCATCCAGTCGGTAGGCTTACGAATGCCATTCTTCTTCACTTCAACGCTGCTTTTTTTGATCTTATTGCTGCTATCCTTGCAAACTTCCTTACCTCCTTCCTTCTCTCCACCCTGGCTTCCAAACTTGCTTCCATCCTTACCTACCCGCTTACCCATTTCGGCCTCCTATCTATGTTTACGGACACACCACGGGCCCACCATTGAGCCAACGGCGAAGGGGGGAGAGCCATCTCCCGCGACTTATATTAGATGAGAATTTTTGTTCGTCAATGCCACATCTTCCTTGTGTCAAAAGGCAATTTTCACTACGGGCGAAATGTTTCAGTCGTATGTGTTTTTGAAAATCGAAATCGACACTAATTTTTTGCCTCACTTGAGCCTCACTTGGACCCCTTTCGAGCGCCAAAACAAGAATTCGGCTTGTTTGAGCTATCGCCCAAACAAGCCGAGTCATGTCTTACCTTGTAGAACCTCGTTTCAGCCCGCCAGGCCGTAGTTGGGAGTTATAAAGCCCGGACTCTCACGGCGGGAACAGGGGTTCGATTCCCCTTGGGACTACCAGTAAATGCAATACTTAGGCCCGGGCAACCGGGCCTTTTGCTTGCCTTCCTCCATCCATCCTCCAAACCTGCCCCGAGGATTTCCTCCTGCGTCGGTCTACCTATGGATCCGTGCCGGATCCGCCAACATGCTGCCCTGACCTCCACTCTGCCAGGCCGCTAGGCTGTACAAAGGAACGCCTAGCCGGAATACCCTTCCCAATTCCGACTGGACCGCCAGATGGCGGCCACGGTGAGGCCCACCAGGGTCCACGCAGAGCCCCGGCTTGCACTCAGTGCCTTCAAAAGGCCTTGGCTAAGTCCAACAAGGCCCCATCCTGCGCCTATCCGGCCCGAGTGCCTTTGAACCGGATCGCCTGGAGGTGGGCCTGGATTCACTCAACTTAAAATGAGAATTTAATTCTCATTATGATATTATTATTGATTGAAAAATATTTTAATTAATTGATTTTATTAATTTTATTGTTTGGCCCAGGCCTTGCCTCTCTGAACCTGCCCGCAGGACTCCGTGAGTCCAGGGCGAGCGAGCGTGGACGATGGCACTTGAGCGATGGGAAATCGACAGCGGGCACTCGGGGATCCACTTCTCCGTCCGGCACATGATGCTGACCAGGGTTCGAGGGACCTTCTCCCGCTGGTCCGGATCTCTGGTCGCGGAGGACGGGGAGCTTCGTCACGCCGCCATCAGCATCTTCATCGATCCTTCCAGCATTGAGACCGGGCTCGCCGAGCGCGATGCCCACCTGAAGTCCGCCGACTTCCTGGATACCGCGAACTTCCCGGAAATGACCTTTGAAGGCAAGGTCTGCGAGAAGCCCCGCGCCAAGGGACTCAGGATCGTAGGCGAGCTGGGTGCCCTTGGTGCCCGTCACGAGCTGAAATTCGACGTGGAACCCGCTGGGCGGACCAGGGACCCCTGGGGTCACGAGCGGGCTGGGTTCACGGCCAAAGGATCCCTCCATCGGGAAGCGATCGGACTCACCTGGAATCAGGCGGTCGGGGTCGGCGGCTTCCTCATCGGGGACCGCGTGGACTTCGAGATCGATGTCGAAGCCGTCCTCCAGGAGGCCGGGGAAACCCACGACCTCCATCGTTCCCAGACGACCAATTTACCTTCGCGATGTTTCCAGGAATCCCTCCTGGCCCCAGAGCGATTTCACTCCTAAGGAGACTCACCATGACAAGGCAGCATAAGTTCACCCTGGCCAGCCTGCTCGTTCCGATGGCGCTCGGGCTCTTGACCGCGACGCCCGTGCAGGCCGCCGACAAGCCCAAGTCGCAGGTCATGAAGTACGAAGAGGCGGAGCGTCTGGTCAAGGCGCATCTCGATACCTTCGATGACCTGGACTACAACGTGTTCACCAACCAGAAGTGGACGGAGCTGCACCGCAGCCATGCCAAGGACATCCTCGTCCACTGGCCCGACGGCCACACGACCAAGGGCATCGAGAAGCACATCCAGGACCTGAGCGACATGTTCGTCTACGCTCCCGACACCCGGATCAAGGTCCACACAGTCAAGCTGGGCCAGGGCGAGTGGACTGCCGTCATCGGCGTCATGGAGGGCACCTTCTCCCAGCCCATGCCCATCGGTGAGGGCAAGACCATCGCCCCCACGGGCAAGGCCTACAAGATCGGCATGGCCACCATCGGCCACTGGACCAAGGAGGGCGTCATGGACGAGGAATACCTCTTCTGGGACAACCAGACCTTCATGAAGCAGATCGGGCTCGCCCAGTAAATCTCCCGCGGGGTTCCGCCCCCATCTTCTCGCAGTGCACTTAACGGCGAGAAGAGCTTCGGATTCACGGAAAGGCCAGGAAGGGCGCATGGGGCGCATCATATGGACCGGCGGGGTGGTACGAGATGAACGATGCGCAGACGCTGAGGCAGGATGCAGGATCGGGGGTTGCCTTCCGGGCGCTGGGCCCCGAGGCGCCCTCGGCGCTGGTGGTGCTGCTCCATGGCGTGGGCGGCAGTGAGCTCAACCTTGAGGGCCTGGCCGCAGCTTCGGATCCCAGGATCCTGAACCTCCTGGTGAGGGGCCCCCTGGTCCTGGGCGCGGGCGGGTTCGGCTGGTTCCAGGTCAACTTCACGGCGCAGGGTCCTGTCATCGAAGCGGACCAGGCGGAGAGTGGTCGGCTGCGCCTGGCCACCTTCATCGAGAACCTCCAGCGAGAGACCGGCCTGGGACCCGAGCGGACTGTGGTTGCAGGCTTCAGCCAGGGCGGCATCATGAGTGCCGGTCTGGCTCTCACGCGACCAGACCTGGTGGCGGGTTTCGGCCTGCTCTCCGGACGGATCCTCCCCGAGCTTGCCCCGAGGATTGCCCGCCGGGATGCCTTGGCAGGCCTCTCGGGATTCGTCAGCCATGGCCTGCGGGACAACGTGCTCCCGGTCACCTGGGCCGAGCGGAGCGATGCCTGGCTCCAAGAGCTGGGCGTCGCCTTCCAGTCTCGACGCTACCCGGCCGGTCATGAGCTCACGGTCGATATGGAACGGGATTTCCAGTCCTGGCTGAACCAGACCCTATGGCCCTAGGGGCGATGCGCTGGCCATGGGACGCGGCGGCCACCCGCAGGGCGCTCCTGCTGGCGCTGGCTGCCTGGTTGTCCTTCCTTGTCGCCACCTTCCTCCATGTTCACAACGCCTACTGGGCAGCCATGCCGGTCTGGGTCATCGCGCAACCCGCGCGAGGCGTCTTGGTGGAACGCGCCATCTTCCGGGTCATCGGCACCCTGGTCGGTGCCGCCGTCGGCTTTACGATCATGCAGGTGCCGGGCGCCCCCCTCCTGCCCCTCGCCCTCCTCGCCCTCTGGATCGCGCTGAATGCCGGGACCACCCACCTGTTGCGGGGCGTCCATGGGTACGGCGCCTTGCTGGCCGGCATGACGGCGGCGGTGGTGGTCCTCCCTTCCCTGGTGTCCCCTGCGGGCTCCATGGCCATCGCCTGGGCCCGCGTGGAGTGCACCCTCATCGGCGTGGTGGTCGCCAGCCTGGTCCTGGCCTTTCAGACGCCGGCAGCCCCACTGGCCGAGTTCTATGACGAGGTCCGGGAAGTCTCATCGGAAGCGGTCTCATTTGCCGCGCGGGTGCTCCGGTACGAGCCGGTGGATGAGCGCCCTGTCCTGCGCCAGATCAGCGAATTGGAAGCCTCGGCCCGGCTCCACTCGGCCGGTTCGGTGGCCGGCTATCGGCGCTTGGGGGATGTGGACTTGCTGGTGGTCGGATCGCTGTCGATCATGGCGGCTGCGGAAGCACTCCGGGACCGGAACCACACCCTCGATCCCACCCTCCCGGAGCGTCTGGAAGCCATTGCCGAGCACCTGCGCCGAGCCTGGACGGAGCCACTGGGGGCCGAACAACGGCGGCTGCCGGCCCTGGACGGCGCCGAGGCCCGGCGTCTGGACTTGGCCCTGGGGGAGATCCTGGCCGCCGACCACGCCCTCTCCACGCCAGCGGGCCGGAGCTACTCCCCTGGGCGGAGAGAAGTCAGCCTGGCGCCTCACCGGGAGTGGCGACTGGCCTGGCGCACCGGTGCCTTGGCGGGCCTCGCCAGTTTCACAGCCTCGGCCCTGGCGGTGAGGCTGCAGGTGCCCGCCCTGGGCCTGGCGGCCCTGGGTGTCTGCATTTTCGTCATGGTGCTGGGGTCCCTCCCCCTGCCTCAGCTTGTGGCACCCAAGCTTCTGGCCGGAGTGGTGACCGGGGTCCTGGTGGGCCTGGGCTACCGGCTGGTGCTGCAGCCAGCGATCACCTCGCCTGCCAGCCTCCTCCTGAGCGTCGCTCCATTCCTGCTGCTGGGAGGCTTTGCCCGGACCCATCCCAGGTCCTTCGCGTTCGGCATCGATTCCAACATGTGCTTCCTTCTGGCTTCCCAGGCTGGCATGCCCGCGCTCCACGACCTTCCCCGACTCCTCCTGGACGGGGCGGCCTTGGCGCTGTCCGCGGGTCTGGTGGCAGGACTCTTCATCCTGCTGCCACGCCGGCCGCACATGCAGGCGCTGGAGGCCGCCGCCCTGGTGCGCCGGGATCTGCAGCGGATCCTTGAAGCTGCTGTGCCCCGTGATCCATCCCAGTGGAGGGCCCTGGCCTCGCGCCAGATCCTCCGCTTGTCCCTGCATCTGGGGAGGGCCCCGAGCCTGGGCAGGCGCTGGCCCAGGGGGTTGCTGGCCACCCTGAACCTGGGCGAGGCCATGCTCGACCTGCGATTACTGGGGACTCCCCTGGCGGTCCAGACACTGCTCGCAGCCACTCTGCAGCAGCGGTTGGCCCCCCGCCCCACGGCCGAAGCGCTGGAGTCCCTCGCCACGCTGGAGAACCGCGCCGATGTCCGCCAGGCCCTGCAGAGGGTGGCGAATACCTTGAACCAGGCCGCCGACCTGCTTACCCTTGGGGCGCGAGAACCACTCAGCCGACACCTAGCCAACCCCAGCTGAGGTCGGGTGGCAGCGGGCGCCTCCACAGGGCAGACCCCGGCAGTCCTGTCTCAGGAGTGGCCCACCGGCTGGATCAGCTCTGGCCCATCGTTGTGGACGTTGCCGACGGCCGAGCCCACCGGATGGGCGAGCATCAGCTTGCTGGGATAGGGCCGCAGCAGGGGGTGGAGCTCCCGGGTCTGGGCGGCGGGATCCAGCCAGGCGCTCCAGGTGTCCCTGGGCAGGATCACGGGCATCCGGTCATGGATGCCGGCCATGAGCTCGTTGGGCTGGGTGGTGATGATGCAGGTGCTGATCATGATCTCGCCGTGAGGCCCCTGCCAATCCTCCAGCAACCCCGCGAAGGCGAAGAGGTCCCCCTCCCTGGGGTGGATGTAGAAGGGCTGTTTCGTCTTCCCCTCCGTCTTCCACTCGTAGAAGCCCGAAGCCGGGATGAGGCAGCGCTTGCGTCGGAAGGCCGTGCGGAAGGTGGCCTTCTCCTCCAGGGTCTCGGCTCGGGCGTTGATGGGCCTGGGACCGGTGTTGGGGTCCTTCACCCAGCCGGGGATGAGACCCCAGAAGGCAAGGTCCGCCACCCGGGCAGCCCGCTCAGGGCGCACGATGACCACGTGCTGGCCCGGGGCGATGTTGTAACCCTTCACGATGTGGAAGCCCGGCGGCACCAGACCGAAGGCCTCCGCGAGGGAGCTGGCGTCGAAGGTGAAGGTGTAGCGGCCGCACATATCGCCCATGATAGCTGTTCCACGGAAGGCCTCGCCCCAAGTGCCCGCTGCGCAATCCTTCAGCCTTTTCGCGGATCTCCGATGAGTTGCGAAGGCACGTTGAAAGATTTTGCATTTTATTCTTTTGTCGTTTTTTTCTACATCATATAAACATCAAGGGTACTTCTGCGGTGTTTATTGAAGGGTCGAGGATGCACTCCCAGTTCAGAGATCTGCCCGATGGGGTCGTCTTTGCGGACATGAAGGGCCATGTCCTGGCGTTCTCCCCATCGACCATGGCCATGTTCGGCTACCCCTCGGACCAGGAGCAGGTGGGCCGCCCGGTCACCGATTTCCTCGTGCCGGAAGACCGCTCGCAGGCTGCGTCCCACTTCTTCCGCCGCGAAACCGGGGAGGATCCGGGCCTGAATCAGTATCGGGGGCTGCGCGCAGACGGCAGCACCTTCCCCATCGAGGTGAACGGCCGGACCATCATCGGTGCCGATGGCCAGGCCAAGGAAGTCCATTTCATCATCCGGGATCTCTCGGGGCGTCGGCAGATGGAACAGAAGCTGGAGAAGACCGCCCAGCTCCTCCAGGCCGCGTTCAGGGTGGCCGGGATGGGTCACCTCATCACCAACCTCCAGGAGCCGGACTGGACTTGGGAGTGCTCTCCTGGGGTCGAGGAGATGCTCGGCATCGACCTCGATTTCGAGAAGAACAACGAAGGCTGGTCCAGCCTCCTCCATCCCGAGGACCGGGAGAGGGTGCTGGCACAGGCGGCGGAGTCGGTAAGAGTGCGCCAGCCCTTCTCCGCCCAGTTCCGGGTCCTCCGGCCTGCCGATGGGGGACTGCGCTGGCTCGCGGCCTGGGTGGACATTCACTGCGACCCGAACGGCAAGCCCCTCCAGCTGATCGGGATCCTCCAGGACATCACCACCGCCAAGCAGACTGAGCTGGCGGTCGCGGAGAGCGAGGCCCGCTTCCGAACCTGGTTTGGGCTGCCGCTTGTCGGCATTGCCGTCAGCTCACCGTCAAAGGGCTGGTTGGATGTCAACGACCACTTGTGCACCATGCTCGGCTACAGCCCAGCGGAAATGCGGAGCATGACCTGGGCTGAGATCACCCACCCCGAAGACCTCGCCTCGGATGAGGCGCAGTTCGAGCGCGTGCTCTGCGGACAGCTGGATGGTTATTCCCTGGAGAAGCGCTTCATCCGCAAGGATGGCAGCAGCCAGCCTTCCGAGCTTTCGACCCGAAGTGTCCGGAGGCCCGATGGGAAGGTCGACTACATGGTGACCCTGGTCCAGGACATCTCGGAACGCCGGAAGGCCCAAGAGGCGCTGCGGGCCTCAGAGGCCATGTACCGTGAGCTGCTGGAGCGCCAAGGCGAAGGGTTTGGGGTTCTGGATGAGGAGGAGCGCTTTGTTCTGGTGAACCCAGTGGCCGAGGAGATCTTTGGCGCCGCTCCAGGCTGTCTGGTGGGCCGGTCCTTGATGGGATTTCTCTCGATGGACCAGCAGGAGATGATCCGAAGGGAGACCATGTTGCGGGCCCAAGGCACGCACAGCACCTATGAGCTCCAGATCCGGCGTGACGATGGGATCCTGCGGTCGCTGCTGATCACCGCCACACCGGCGGCCCCCCGGGAGGGGAAGGGCCTGCAGGTCATTGGGGTCTTCCGTGACATCACCGAGCAGAAGCAGACGGAGCATGCCCTTCTGGAAGCGCACCAGCACCTGGAGTCCCTGGTCTCGGCCATACCCGGAGTCGTCTATCAGTTCATGGTGACCGCCACCCGCGACTGGAAGTTCCTGTATGTCAGCGAGGGCATCCAGGACCTGTACGGGATCTCTCCAGAGGAGGCTCTGCGCGACCATAAGGCCTTGTCAGACCGAATCCATCCCGAGGATCGAGGGTCCCATCGACAAGCCGTCCTGGAGGCCTCCCGAGACTTCACGTTCTGGGCCCATGAGCACCGCATCATCACACCCAGCGGACAGCTGAAGTGGGTCCGTGGGTACGCTCAGCCCGTTCGCCGGCAGGATGGGGGGGTGCTGTGGAATGGCGTTCTGCTGGACTGGACCGACCGCAAGCTGGCCGAAGAGGAGAAGCTCCATCTCCAGCAGCAGCTTCAGCAGACCCAGAAGATGGAGAGCCTGGGCAGCCTGGCCGGCGGGGTGGCTCATGACATGAACAACGTGCTGGGAGCCATCCTCGGACTGGCCTCGGCACACATCGGCAGCCAGCCCTATGGCAGCCCCCTCCACCAGGCGCTGAATACCATCTGCAAGGCCACCGAGCGGGGCGGCAAGATGGTCAAGAGCCTGCTGAGCTTCGCCCGGCAGTCTCCAACCGAGGAACACACCCTGGATGTGAATGCGCTTCTCAAGGAGCAGGCCACCCTCCTGGAACGGACGACCTTGGCGAAGGTCCGCCTGCGGATGAATCTGGACGAGGACCTGCACCTCATCCTTGGTGATGCCAGCGCCCTGACCCATGCCCTGATGAACCTCTGCGTCAATGCTGTGGATGCCATGCCCGAGAATGGGACCCTCACCCTGCACTCCCGCAATGTCGGCAACGACTGGATCGAGGTGGTGGTGGAGGACAACGGAAGCGGCATGCCCAAGGCGGTCCTGGAGAAAGCCTTGGATCCTTTCTTCACGACCAAGGAAGTAGGCAAGGGCACGGGACTGGGCCTCTCCATGGTCTTCAGCACCATGACGGCTCACCGGGGGAAGATCCTGATTGAGAGCGAGCCTGGCAAGGGCACCCGCGTGATGCTGCGCTTCCCGGCCTCCGAACAGGACTCCCAGCGCCAAGCGGTGGAACCCGAGCTGGCCAAGATCCCGGTGGCTCCGCAGGGTACGCTGAGAGTATTGCTGGTGGATGACGACGACCTCATCCGGATCTCTGTCCAGATGCTCCTGGAAGTGCTGGGTCACCAGGTGACCAGCGCCGCGAGCGGCGAGGAGGCTCTGGGAATGCTTGAAGCGGGACTTGAGTCAGAGCTCGTCATCCTGGACATGAACATGCCCGGCCTGGGTGGGACTGGAACCCTGCCGAGGCTGCGTGCACTGCGGCCAAAGGTGCCCGTCTTCCTCTCAACGGGGCGGACCGACCAGGCTGCGCTGAACCTTGCCTCCGCGCATCCTGGCGTCACCTTGGTGTCCAAGCCTTTCGGCCTGAGGGAACTCCAGACACACCTCGAGAGCCTCGGGCTGGGGTGAGCGGCCATCTCACCTGCGCCTTGAGACTGCCAGGGCGAGGGGACTTGGGCCGCTGCTAACCTTCACTCTTGTCGGGCGCAGGGGGAGCGGGATGAACGGCACAGCCTATCTGACGGACAGCATCGGTCGGTTCCGGGAGGCGAAGGCCCAGGCGGACCGGGCCCTTGCCCAGGTGCCCTTCGACCTCTGGGGCCAGCGTCTCGATCCCGAGTCGAACAGCCTCACGACCCTGGTGCTGCACCTCGCGGGCAACCTGCGCTCGCGCTGGACGGACTTCCTGGTGGCCGACGGCGAGAAGGCGGGCCGGAACCGGGACGCGGAATTCGAGGACCCCGAGAACCTCTCCCGGGAGGACCTCCTGGCCAGCTGGGAGCAAGGCTGGACCTGCCTGTTCGAGGCCCTGGGCGGGCTCACCGAGGCCGACCTGGACCGCACCATCACCATCCGGGCACAGCCCCACCTGGTGGTGGCGGCCATCAACCGCCAGCTGGCGCACTACCCCTACCACGTGGGGCAGCTGGTCTTCCTCGCCAAGCACTTGGCGGGCGGGCACTGGAACACCCTCAGCCTCCCCCGCCAGCGACCCGCCGATCCCAGCCCTGACCGGTAGGCACAGCCACTCAGTCGTCGCTGGTGGCGACCGAGGAGACGCGGCGCTTGTCCGCACCCTCCACCACCCAGGCGGTCCAGGCACCGGTGGCCTCGCTCCGGCTGTACTCGATCTGGTAGGTCCGACCCACCTGGGCGTCGATGGCCAGGTCGAAGGCGGTGGCGTGGGGAATGGGCCTGCCCGCCGGAGTCTTCGTCCGGCTGAACTTCAGGGTGAGGGTGTGGATGCCCGGCTCGAGCTCGAGGCGGTCCTTGTCACCGGGGAAGGCCCGATGGCCGTCGACCGAATGCACGTAGAGATCCAGGCCCTTGCTGGCCAGCAGCGTGGCCCGATCGGTCCGCGGGGCAGGCGGCGGCGGGGGCGCGGTCTGGCGGCGGTGGAGGGGAAAGCAGGCCAGCAGGGCCAGCAGCGCGAGGGGGACCGTTCGTTGCACCAGGCTCATGCCGGCTCCAGCGGACAAGGAAAGGGTGGCAGGGACGTGCGGGGTCACTCGGGATCCCAGAGCTTCAGCGCGTCCAGGCAGCGCTCGCTGGCACCGGCATCCTGGGCCCGGCCCGGCCGGGCCTTGGCGGTGCTGAGGACGGTGCCCCCGCTGGTGGACGTCCGGGAGGGATCGCTGGAGAGCACCGTCGCCTCGGTCCGGGCGGCCTGGGCCCGCTGGCTCTGCTGCTCCGTGAGGACCTTCCGGAGCCAGGTGGCGAACCGGTGCTTGTCCAGGAACACGGCATGGTACTCGCGACAGAGTGCCGGTGAGGGCTGGACCACCTGGAGCAGGGCCTGCTTGATCGGCGTGGGGAAGCGGTAGCTGGGCTCCGGCAGCTGGAAGCCCCGCGGGGTCTCGTAGGACCAGAGCACCGTGGTGTTCGCCGGGGCCGAGGCCTTCGGGGGGGCTGAGGTCTTCGCCGGGGTCGGGGCCGTCGGCGGAGTCGGGGCCAGCGGCACCTGGGCGAGGAGGGGCAGAGCCGCGAGGAGCAACAGGACGGTGCGCATGGGTCCTCCCCGCAGGTTCACCTCAAGGTATCGGCCTGAGGCTCCCGCCGGGCAAGTCCGGACGGTCCCCGTGGCAGGCAGAGCTCAGCGCCAGTGCCCCTCGACCCAGAACCAGCCACGCTCGTGGCGCTCCCAGTGACCGTCCACCCACACCCCCGCGGGCCGGGGGCGCGTGTGGTAGTAGCCCGGCACCCAGACGTAGGCGCGGCCATCCCAGCTCCAGTGCCCCGCCACCCAGATGTGCTCCGGGGAGGGCGGGGG